>ERZ794946.36-NODE-36-length-99129-cov-122.837828_pt1 | contig 99129 bp, 67 predicted proteins | sample MGYA00433072_ERZ794946 | MGnify/ENA primary metagenome ERZ794946 (study PRJEB30137, sample SAMN04331413) | food metagenome | isolation source: Y3 must sample point D1 replicate A | place: Australia: South Australia | collected 2014 ...
ATTTTGTTCAATTATCGCATTCCTATCATAGCAAAAATATGAAGGTTATTAGTCTGAAAAAGGATTCTTTTAACAAAGGAGGAGCAGTGATTACTCTTTTACCGGAGGACAAGGAAGATCTGTTTACTGTTTATCAAATAGTAGACAAAGATGACGAGTTGATATTCAAGAAAAAATTCACCTCTAAACTTGATGAAGCTGGTAAGAAAAAAAGTACAGATTTGGTCAAGTTGAAGATTAAAGTAATATCCGAGGATTTTGATATGAAGGATGAATATTTGAAATATAAAGGTGTTACTGTTACAGATGAAAGTGGAGCTAGTAATGTTGACATACCTGTCGGCAAATATTTGAGCTTTACCCTTGACTACGTGTATCCCTTTACTATCATAAAACAAAACTTTAATAAATTCATGCAAAAGCTCTTAAATGAAGCCTGTAATATCGAGTATAAATCAGACACCGCGGCGGTCGTTTTACAGGAAGGGATCGCCCATGTTTGTTTAGTGACATCCTCCTCTACTATTTTAAAACAAAAAATTGAATATAGTATGCCAAAAAAGAAAAGGACTACTGATGTACTGAAGTTTGATGAAAAAACTGAGAAATTTTATAAAGCAATTTACAGTGCAATGAAGAAAGATTTGAATTTTGATAAATTAAAGACTATTATTCTTTGCTCTCCAGGTTTCTACGCTAAGATATTAATGGACAAAATTTTCCAGTATGCCGAAGAGGAACACAATAAGAAAATACTCGATAACAAAGGAATGTTCTTTATAGCCCACTGCTCCACGGGCTACTTACAGGGCATTAATGAAGTTTTGAAAAATCCACTATATGCTTCAAAGCTGCAAGATACTAAATACTCCAAAGAAATCATGGTGATGGATGAATTTTTGTTGCATTTAAACAAGGATGATGATAAAGCTTGGTATGGTGAAAAAGAGGTAGTTAAAGCGGCTGAGTATGGCGCAATTAGTTATTTACTGTTAACAGATAAAGTTTTGCATTCAGACAATATTGCACAAAGAGAGGAATATTTGAAACTGATGGACTCCGTAGAGAGCAATGGAGGAAAAGCATTGGTATTAAGTACTTTGCATTCTCTTGGAGAAGAACTTGATCAATTGACGGGTATAGCCTGTATTCTAAAATACCCGCTCCCCGATCTTGATGAAGACGATGGTGAGGAGTAGATTTACTATGTAAGAAAAAAGTAATGTACACATAAAATTTGCAACCCTATAATAAATCGGATTATTCTCTTTACTTCTTCCCTATAAGCAAGTAGATGTGAAGCCGCAATTAATTGAGTTGTTGTGAAATGGTTCTAGTTAGTCACGTGCAGCTTTTTAAAAATATTTTAAAACATTTTAAAAAATATACATTTTTTTATTATTTTTTTATATATTAATGTTAAAATTTATTTATGTATTTGTCTTCCGAAAAGTAAAATAACGTTCAAATTTGGTATTTAAGGATATCTGCGTTTAGGCGCCTAGCAAAAAAATGCCGAACTAAGAAATTATATTAATGTGGTATAAGTTACTGTTTACTAAAAGTGCCCCAAACGGCGCTGGACTGATAAGAATGAATACGGATTAGACAGCAGGTTTATGCTACCCTGCTCCTAGTTTTATGTGATTAAACTCAAAACCTTGCTGGTAGAAATATAAAACACTGCTTTTAATTAGTATAAAAGTGACATTTATCTTGAGGTAAGAACAGAAGAAAAAAAGGAAAAAGAGAAAATTTTATGAGATTGCTTTTTTCACATGACCATATTATATTCGCTTTATCAACTTTTTAGTGTATCTTCTACTCTAGGACAGATAAAGATGCATTAACCTTGTCATTTTGCTTCTTCTGCAGGTTCATATACATATAAACGTTAGTTACACCTTGACGTAGTATATCGACTACAGGCTAGATTTTACTGCTAAATCAGCGCGCCAGCCCACCACAATTCGATTTGAAAGCGCTTTGCAGGAATTTAAGAGCATTTTGTTTTCTATTCATTGATATCATTTGCCAAGTATATAACATAACCGGTAGGCATAGGGGACTCAAAGCGTAAAAATCATGAAGTCATAGCCATTTCCTTATGTAATATATATTTATATAAATTATAAACTACTCATTCGTATATGAAAATACGTGTTTGAATAGTCGCATACCCTGAATCAAAAATCAAATTTTCCTTAGTTCTTACTTTCGATTTTCTTTACCAACTCCTTGTATTTTTCGGTGGAGAATGATTTTGGCCTTTCGATTGGAGCACCAACAGCCCTATCGATGATTAATTGGGGTAACACACCAATAGCTCTGGCAACACCAAACAATACAGTGTAGAACGAAGCCTCAGTTAGACCATAGTATTGCAATAAAACACCGGAATGTGAATCAACATTTGGCCATGGGTTCTTAGTTTTACCATGCTTAGTTAAAACCCCTGGGGCAACTTCATAAATGGTGGAGACCAACTTAAATAACTCGTAATCTGGGAAATGTTTCAATGCGAATTCACGTTGAGCCGTATAACGAGGATCAGTTTTTCTCAAAACCGCATGGCCATAACCAGGAACAACTCTCCCTGCGTTCAAAGTATCCCACAAGTACTTTTCAATTGTTTCTTTTGAATAGTCACCTTTCACTTCTTCTCTCAATTTAAATAGCCATTCTAAAACTTCTTGATTGGCACGACCATGTAATGGGCCAGCTAAACCATTCAAACCAGCGGCCAAAGATAAGTATGGCGAAGATAAGGCAGAACCCACTAAATGTGTAGTATGGGCAGAAACGTTACCACCTTCATGATCAGAATGAATAGTTAAATATAGTCTCATTAAGTCAATAAAATCCTTGTTTTCGTAGCCCAAAAGTTGGGCCAAATTTTTACCATAGTCAGCATTAGGATCGGTTGAAGTAATTTTACCATCCTTGAACACATTACGATAAATTTTGGAAGCAATAACAGGTAATTTACCCAGCAGATCTAACGAATCTTCAAATGTATAGCTCCAATATTCTTTCTTGGATACACCTTGAGCATATGCTTTGGCAAACTTAGACTCGCTTTCTAAAGCAGTCACGGCAATAGAAAATTGCGCCATTGGATGTAGATCTTTTGGGAGGCTATCTAAAAGTTGGATAACGTGCTCTGGAATTTCTGATCTGGCAGCTAAATCAGCAGAAAGGGCTTTAACTTGAGCGTCAGTAGGTATTTCACCAGTCAAAAGCAACCAAAATAAAGCTTCTGGCAAAGGTTCTGTACTACCCTCAGCCTTTGGTAGTTCCCTTTGAATTTCTGGAATAGTACGACCCCTAAATCTAATACCTTCTTCGGGGTCTAACACGGAACCTTCCCAAACAAGGCCTTTAATACCTCTCATACCACCATAAGCTTGCTCCAAAAGAACTTCACCAATAACGGTTTTACCGTGTTCTTTCTTGAATTTTTTAATTTCTTCTGCCTTTGCTGGGATAATTTCAGCAAATCTCTCCTTCAACGTTTGTTCGGAGGCGCTACTATAGTGGCGAGCATTCAATAGTGCAAAAAGAGCCTTTTGCATATTTTGACATTGTCTTGTGGAGCCCCTTGATAAGAAACTTTTGCTAGTTGTTGATAATATCGCTGACATCTTCGTAAATAGTATTATATTGCTATATGTTTTGCCTTATTTTCTTTTTAATGGTTGTAATTGTAATTACTTAAATGCAAATAAAAGCCAAAACAAACCTGGTTTGTATTTTAGTAAACAGCAAATTTCCCCCTTAAGACTAGCAATCCATAACAGGGGAAGGGTAAAGAATAGTTGCTGCAAGTTTTGAGCATTTATATAATGGATGGATATCAATTGACATTTTCAAACAACAAGAGGTCGGATAAGTCGATAGTATCGGAAAAGCTCCAAAGGGATTGCGATCCTCCAATAACACAAAAGTATTTTTGGTCTAGCGGGGGTCATACTTTTCATTTCCGGGCGGCTGCGGCGGAAAAAAACGTGACGCCTTTTAGCACAAAAATGCAAGGTAAATACATAAAAAAAAAGGCAATGTGAACGTAAAAACGCTCATATTTACAAAGATTAATTGAGCCGTTCAATGAAATGCGAACTTCGGAGATTTCTTTAATTAGTTTAGGTATACTTTCCTGCGAAGGTCTTGTTGGAATATGTAGTAATCTCTACCCGCGTTTTTAGTTAATGCTGAATGGTTTTTGATGGCTCCTTTTTTCTTAGAGTGACAGGCGCGGCAGCCCCTTAACGCGGGTACCTGAACAAGTAAATCCGAAAATTCAATTTGACAAGGGAATCATTGGGCTGACAACAATAAGATGAGCTCTCTTATATTTTTGCCCAGGGAAAAATTTTTTGCCCACTAAAGATATGCAATATTAAAAAATTTGATAAAAATAAATCAATGGGGGCGAGCCGGGACTCGAACCCGGGACCTCCCGCACCCTAAGCGAGAATCATACCTCTAGACCACACGCCCGGTAGAAGTTGTTTTAATGAATTTCAAAATATGGTACCTCAACATCAATAGATCATCAACCACAACGTAAAACATGCATGTGAGGCTTAGGTGATTTTTGAGATAATTGTTGGGATTCCATTGTTGAAAAAGGCTATAATATTAGGTATACAGAATATACTAGAAGTTCTCCTCGAGGATCTAGGAATCCTCATATTCCTCTGTTGATAATTAGAGGTTAAAAATTAGTATTAATGAAGAAATAAGTACTGATCTTCTTATACTAAATAAGAGATGTATATAAAACACACGCTGATTGGTCATATTAATCATGACCAATATAATAGTGATTCCGGTAGTTACTAAACATTGATGTGACGACTCATATTCCTCATATATGTACCTACCATAACATGTTCAACTAATAGGTCTTTAACACAGCTTCAGTATTGTCTGAGCTTCTCGTTTAACATTCCTTCTGCAATAGGCGCAATCACACTTAAACGTATACGAGGTGTACATTAATATACGATGTAAGCATTAGATTGTTACCATAGCAACTCATGTCACTATTAATTACTCTCGTTCCAACAAAACAATTCTTAAAAATTCACCAATTTAGCTTCATGGCAAGGCTTACAGATGATTAAAATCGTGTAGATCATGGAAATCGAACCTTTCACGTTCTGCAGAATTTAAAGTGACTCCATGGCCAAGTTGGTTAAGGCGTGCGACTGTTAATCGCAAGATCGTGAGTTCAACCCTCACTGGGGTCGTTTTTTTTCTTATTTCAGATAGTCTTGTCGGTAGCAAACAGTCAAATCGCTATCACTTACATGTGATATCATTTCTGTACTGCTTATGCACTATGAAGTGCGGTTTCTTTTTTATGCGATATTACATGTGTCAATAGCAAAAGGGGTAAACCGTGCTCCTATACAACAAGAACAATAGTTCGGAAATGCATGAGAACAGTGTTGTTTTATAAAGGATTCTATGTGAAATAAAACAAAGGCCGATTTGTTCGACATTTGCTGGGCTTTTCATAAATAATGGATCATAAGAATATATAATAGGGGTAAAAGTTATTTTAGCCTGCACTTTTGTGTTTTTAGAAGAACACCTTATCATTGCTAGGTAATGCGAATGGATGGACCATAATGTACGAGTTTTGTCTTGTGGCAATACCTGCGTAAGCGTTGTACCAGGCAATGAAGGCTACTATCACACCAAGGACCCCACCAGCTCTAGTGACGCCAACTTCGCCTGTGAAGTTTGCAATGGATAGAAGTAAGAAGGTCACTGCTAAGAGGAAGAATAAGGCAAAAAACATTATAGTTGATTTCATGGTGCAGACGGAAAGACCGAAGGTGAAGAGTGCCCATCCTAGGAGGTAAAACCCTAGCGCATTTCCAAGGTCGGATTCCTTGTCCTTATAGGCATCTAGAATTCCAAACCAAGGGATGTATATAGCACCGAAGCTTAACCAAAAACCGCCGAAGGAACACAGGGCTGTACCACCGAAAGTGTTCTCTAAAGCGATTTCCCAAATACCAGCAATGAGTTGAACGAGGCCACCGTAAAACATGGCACACCCAACAACAACATTAGGGATAGTGATGCCTTGGGCTCTTGCATTGAACATGGATAGGACAAACGTAGTGAGGGCAAAACCGGAAAGTCCTAGTGGAGCAGGATTTGCGAATTTATGGACTGGCGCGGGGGCTAAACCGGGATTCAGAGTACCACCGAATGCCTCGAACAAATCATCCCTTAAAAATTTTTGACGGCCGATGTAAATATACTCGTTGTTTTTGCCCGCAGTATATATTTTGCATATGGACTCTTGCGAGTGGCGGCTCTGATCGTTGTTTTCAGAGATGAACTCACCCTCGGAAGAATCGAGTGCCTTAGGGTTCTCAAAAGCGGTGTTGCCGCTGCTTTGTTCTCTGTCAGACATGCCTTTTATTTTTTTCTGTGATTGAAGATTGTTTTTGATTGATCTGTAGAATGTTACATAGTTAGTTATGGCTATTCTAGCTCTAGGTAGGACAGTTCTCCTGCTTTATATATTTTGCTTGTTCAAAGATGATCACGGCTGTTCTCGGAGTGCGTAACTGCTTGAGAGTTAAATCCGTCGAAGTTGCTGATCATTTCCAGAAATGAGGAGACTGTTGATGATCTACTGTGAAATTATTGCGGGGCTGGTAGCATCTACTGTCACTATTATTGCCATGTCGGCTGGTATCGGAGTTCTCCCTCCGCCGATTTAGGATGGAGCCGTTCCAGCCGCGTCCGCTCTTAAGCGTCCGTAATTGGTCAACAAAGCATTTCAGCCGTGGTGATTGGAAGGAAGGTCAGCTTTCCTGTATTGCGTCTCTATCTACTTACAATACGAATGATACATTGAATTACGTACTAGTGTGAGATAGGGGTAGTCAAGAACTTCAAATTGTCCATTCATCGAAATAGACCACTTCCTTGTCGTGTTTTGAAGCCGGAAACATCTTGAAGTAGTTAAAGATGGAAAATTCTTCTTCATCCTCCAAAGCCTTATTACCTGCCTCCGGCTCGCCCTCACCTTGGTTCATTTGTAGAATGCTCTCTAAGGTCACTCTATAGCAGTCATGCGTGACTTTTTCCAGCTTGTCGTCGTACACTAAGACTTCACACAAAGATCTGATATTTGAAGGGGTTAACTCGACATTGGCCACTTGTGCCGCTGTAATAAATTCCAAAATTTCTTGTGTGGTAGAGTAATTTTTTACGTTTGGAGCATAAAAGACGTTTTTTTTGGGTCCATTTTCGAAATTCTTGAAGCCATTAGGGAAGGTGTTCTCTGATATGAACCTCCAAACAATAGTCAATAAACTATTGATAAATTCTATATCCAGCTCTCCATCTGTGAACCATGGACCTCCTGTGATGTCCACAGAGGGTTGTAAGCTGTACAACATGTAGATTTTCCTTGTGGGAAACTTTACACTCTTAACACTCTTCACGTATCTTTGGGATTCTAAACTCTTCAAGCATTTAAGAACTACATGCTGATGGAGATTGGTTCTTGCCTTGATAGTCTTGGACCATATCCCTTCTCTACCGCTAGCCTCGATATAAGAATATACCAGTGCCTCTTCAGCCGACATGGTGGCTTTCTTTTGCGCCTCAGATTCTAAGACACCTTGAAATTTTAATTCGTCGTTTTGTTTTACTAATTTGATCAAGTTCTTGTCTAGCAATTCCTGTACAATGGACATCAAGTCTGTTAACGACCCGATTCCCATTTGTTTTTGGAGTTCTTGCTGTGTAAATAATGCGCCTATTCCTTTCGACATCATCTGGCTATGTAAGGTTTTAGCATTGTCCGATAGCTGTAACCCATTTTCTATCATTCCACTCATATTCAGGATATTGGCGCTGTAAATTCTTCACTTGATTAAGATTTTCTGTAATGATCTCATCTCACAAATACATCGCAAATCAACTTGAAAATTTTTAATACAATAAAAGATTTGAAGGAAAAAAAAAGTGCCTGTGCGCGATGTTACTTAAAAACAAAAAGATTAAATAATTGCAATATCATCTAGTTGGATTCTAAATATACTACCAAACAAGGGCTTAAACATTTTAATAAACGATTTACATATTTACTGTGGGTATGGCAATGGGTGAGCGTAGGTATGCTACGGTAGGCGATGTAGTGAGTAGTGCGGACGAACCGTAGCCGTAACGTTTAATGCCCCCTGCCTTTTCTTCTCAATTGCTCACATGTAAGCAAAGTCTTCCAAGAATCTGGTTTTACTCGTAGCCTTTTAACGCTGTTTTTTTTTTTTGCACACCTTTAAAACCTATAGAAACTCCTTCATATAAAATGTACTAGTTATAAGATGACTTTTTATATTCAAAATTAGAAGAAAACTTAACTAAAATTAAAAAAATAGCGGCTATTAAAAGGTATTAAAAAGTGAGAAAAAAAGAAAAAAATTATAAACTTGAGAAATCAAAGGAGACTAAATGCATAAGCAAAGAGAAGAGGATCTCCTCGGATGATAGATTTATACAATTACTCTAACTTAGAAGGTTTACTAGACGGATTAACGGACTTGAATCGAATTCCGAAGGAATACTCCGCAGTATTGGAGCCATATTTTCAGAATATAGCAAGAAATGCACATTTAAAGTCTAGAGCTCTAAAAATTTGTCGTTCTAATTTCCATAAATGGAACGAAGAAGGTGCGAAGACAGTCAATCCGGAAATTATAAGAAGATGCCTTAACCTGTGGTATGTTTTGAAGGGCAAGGAATATAAAAAGTTGAAGGATCCTCCGCCTGCTGATAATATCATTAAGGATGAGATTGATGTCTCATATGTTAAGAATTTGAATGTAGTCAGGTTGGAATTTGACGAATTTGGTAAACTCATAAGTAATCCATTAGAGAATTTGATCTTGGAAGAGGTCGAAGTGAATGATTTCATACAAGAATAAACCTAAAGTGTGTTCACTCATCTAATATGCACGGAGCCTACCTTTTAGCTTTTGCTGCCAAACTAAACCAAGATTGAAAGATATATAATCGACTATCTTTCGTCTCGTAATCTGTATCATGCAATTTAAATTAATTATCAACATAAAATGCTCTAGTTAGCACGCGCATATCCAGGAAAGTTCACCAGTAACTATGTACTAGACAAAAGCAAACTGTTCGGAGCGACCATACACCATATGTTGTTGAATCAACTTTTCTTAAGGCTCTTTCGAGTTCATCATTAACCAACCTAGGTATTTTCCCGATTTTTTGGTAATATGTCAAAACAGCTACTTTGTATACATTTATAGACGCCTGGTGTCCTTTGAGCCTCACTTATATAAAGTAACCTTCACAAGATTTTGGATTTTGGTAATACATACGCTACTGCTATTTCTTGCGGAGCAGCAGAATCATCTTGCTCGGCCTCCTTTTCTGAAAATTTCGATGATACCTGAAATAATCATCATTAGCAGAGGGAATTTAAAAATAGAGGGTGTAAAATTATCAAGATTTTTTTTTGCTAAGGTGAATGAGTAGTGAGTAAAGAACTAAGAACAGTATGTCCGTTAGCACGCCAAGTGAGTTAGACGCATTAATAGAACAAGCCACTAGTGAGAGCATTCCCAACGGTGACCTTGATCTCCCCATAGCGTTGGAAATTTCAGATGTGTTAAGATCTAGAAGGGTAAATCCCAAAGATTCTATGCGTTGTATAAAGAAAAGGATTCTCAATACGGCCGATAATCCAAATACCCAATTGTCTTCCTGGAAGCTTACCAATATATGTGTAAAAAATGGTGGAACGCCTTTTATTAAGGAAATTTGTTCCAGAGAGTTCATGGATACCATGGAACATGTCATTTTAAGAGAAGATAGCAACGAAGAACTTTCTGAGCTGGTAAAGACCATATTATATGAACTATACGTAGCCTTCAAAAATGATTCGCAACTTAACTATGTGGCAAAAGTTTATGATAAATTAATCTCTCGTGGCATTAAATTCCCTGAAAAGCTAACACTTTCCAATTCTCCGACTGCAATGTTTGACTCGAAGACGCCCGCAGATTGGATTGATTCTGATGCTTGTATGATTTGCTCCAAAAAGTTTTCTCTACTAAATAGGAAACATCACTGTCGTTCCTGTGGTGGAGTTTTCTGCCAAGAACACTCATCAAATAGTATACCCTTACCTGATTTGGGTATATATGAGCCAGTCAGAGTATGTGATAGCTGCTTTGAAGATTACGATTTGAAGAGACATGACGACAGTAAAAAATCTAAAAAACATCGCCATAAAAGAAAGAAGGACAGGGACTACTCAACTCCTGAGGATGAAGAAGAGCTGATAAGGAAAGCAATAGAACTCTCCTTGAAAGAATCTAGAAATAGCGCTAGTAGCGAGCCTATTGTCCCCGTTGTAGAATCAAAGAATGAGGTGAAGAGACAAGAAATAGAAGAAGAAGAAGATCCTGATTTAAAAGCTGCTATTCAGGAAAGCTTGAGAGAAGCTGAAGAAGCGAAGCTACGCAGTGAGCGTCAAAAAGCCTCTAGACAGATGCAACCCCAACAGCCATCACCTCAACCTCAACCTATCCATTCCGTTGATTTATCTGATGAGGAGAAAGACAGCATATACATGTTTGCTTCACTTGTCGAAAAAATGAAATCGAGGCCCTTGAACGAAATTTTGGAAGACTCTAAATTACAAAACTTGGCTCAAAGAGTATTTGCTTCCAAAGCAAGGTTGAATTATGCTTTAAATGATAAAGCTCAGAAATACAATACTTTGATAGAAATGAACGGCAAGATTTCGGAAATTATGAACATATACGATAGATTATTGGAGCAACAGCTACAAAGCATCAATTTGTCTCAGCAATACACACTTCCACAAGTCCCTTCTGATCCGTACAATTACCTAACAGAAAATGTGCAAAATCCAGCAGAAAGCTATCAAACACCTCCCCTCCAGCAACTATCATCTCATCAATACAAACCACAACAGGATGTCTCACGCCAACAATCGGTAAAAGCAAATTCATCACCTACCACTAATATTGATCACTTGAAAACCATCGATGTGACACCACACGCACAGCAAAAGCCTCAATCGCACGTTGAACTTGCACCTTCGGACCCACCTTATCCAAAAGAAGAGGCCGAAGATGAAGGAACACAGGCAGTGCAAGATGAGGAATCCTCCACACAAGAATCCCGCGAAAGGCCGTATCCAGTAGAAACAGAGAATGGTGAAACTTCAATAAATAAACGGCCTCAAGGCATTACACGTTACGATTTTCCAACTGTTCCTGCACGCAAATTCGTCCAACCGGAGTCAACTGTACCACTTCCTGCAAGTTCCTCTGAAATTCCGATCAAAGAGGAAAGGCCGCCTAGTCCTCAAGAGGAACTGCTAATAGAGCTTTAATATTGTAGCCTTTTCTATGTATTTGTAAAAAGAAACCTAGCGCTTATAAATATATACATACATATATATATAATTGCTTGTTACGCAACTTATACATATTTCTGTCATTAAACTAGTTTTTAAGGTGAATATTCATAATTTATGTCAGTATTAACATTGAAACCGTCAAAAAAAAAAGTATCAATATAGACAAAGGAAGGACCATTTTAAGAAAGTGGTTTTAAGGAAGAAACTTGTTCCTGCATATTTATAGTTAATTCCTATCTTCTTGTTTATCCTGTTTTTTGACCACCTGGCTTGCAGCTAATAGTGAAAAAACACAAATTTTTACCAACCTTCCATGGTATAGTCATGTTGTATACTCGGTGTAACACTAGTAATAAACTTTAAGAAAACAATCAAGTATTGGTCTACCCGTAACGAATCATCAATATCGTCTTGTAAATCCTCCCAGTCTCCGACACCGTCCAGCTCTTGTTCTTCCTGCAGCTCTTTCCTTCTTCGTTGTCTAACCACACGAACCTTATCTAGCAATATTTTCATTACATTAGCATGCTTACATGGATGAATGGAAACAGATAACACTGAATTCTTGTAAAAAGGTAGCTTTTCAATGGTGGCTGTCTTTGTTCTATAATCTGCTGATATATCTTCGAACATCTGCTCAGGGCTTAGTGGTGAACCATTAGAATTAAACCCCACTATATACATTTTAGGGACCCTATAAGATGTCGAGTACGCAATATAAAGGTCGTAATACCTTTCTTGCGCCATATCTTTGGCTAGGCCACCTTTAGCATTAAATTCTTCTGTATCGTCATTTTCATCCTCCTCTTTTATTTCCATGTCTTGTATTAGCTCATCAATATCATCGATAGATGAGTCCTTGGTCCCCCCCGCAGGCGTACTTTGCACATGTTCAGTTTCAGATCCTATGTATTCCAGAACATCATCTTCATCTCCATCTTCTGCAAAACCTTTCATGATTACATCTGGCCCTTCAACTTCGACACATTGCTCGGCACGTTTATCACAGGGAACTTTTCTAATTATCAGAAACTGCTTATTCTTCGGTAAAAAATCTCTGTAACTAATATCTGACGACTCTTCGTTCCACTTCCAGGTGGGAAACATATGACATAAATAATCACCTGCTTGTACAAACTCCTCAGGAGTTATTTGACCTGTGGTTAAAAAGGTAGATTTGTGCGTTATGGGGGTAAGATATTCTCTCCAACTACTTAGTGTAGATCTAATCATGATAATAAAATTGTATTTACTCCTTTGTACTTCTTTGTTCCTAACTTCTAGCTAGCTTGATATACGTCAAGTGTACGTAATCATTCAAGTATCTACTTTCCTTTAAATAGCCCTTCGCTCTGCTTCCCTTATAATAATAATGTCCGTGTACAAAATTGAATGCCCAAGAAGGTGAAATTTGAAAAATAAGAAATCTACTAAATACCGATACGAAGAAGCGTATAGTAACAGCCATTACAAAAGGTTCTCTACCAACGAATTCGGCGACAATCGAGTAAAAAATGGGCACACTGTTTCGAAGAAATGTCCAGAACCAAAAGAGTGATTCTGATGAAAACAATAAAGGGGGTTCTGTTCATAACAAGCGAGAGAGCAGAAACCACATTCATCATCAACAGGGATTAGGCCATAAGAGAAGAAGGGGTATTAGTGGCAGTGCAAAAAGAAATGAGCGTGGCAAAGATTTCGACAGGAAAAGAGACGGGAACGGTAGAAAACGTTGGAGAGATTCCAGAAGACTGATTTTCATTCTTGGTGCATTCTTAGGTGTACTTTTGCCGTTTAGCTTTGGCGCTTATCATGTTCATAATAGCGATAGCGACTTGTTTGACAACTTTGTAAATTTTGATTCACTTAAAGTGTATTTGGATGATTGGAAAGATGTTCTCCCACAAGGTATAAGTTCGTTTATTGATGATATTCAGGCTGGTAACTACTCCACATCTTCTTTAGATGATCTCAGTGAAAATTTTGCCGTTGGTAAACAACTCTTACGTGATTATAATATCGAGGCCAAACATCCTGTTGTAATGGTTCCTGGTGTCATTTCTACGGGAATTGAAAGCTGGGGAGTTATTGGAGACGATGAGTGCGATAGTTCTGCGCATTTTCGTAAACGGCTGTGGGGAAGTTTTTACATGCTGAGAACAATGGTTATGGATAAAGTTTGTTGGTTGAAACATGTAATGTTAGATCCTGAAACAGGTCTGGACCCACCGAACTTTACGCTACGTGCAGCACAGGGCTTCGAATCAACTGATTATTTCATCGCAGGGTATTGGATTTGGAACAAAGTTTTCCAAAATCTGGGAGTAATTGGCTATGAACCCAATAAAATGACGAGTGCTGCGTATGATTGGAGGCTTGCATATTTAGATCTAGAAAGACGCGATAGGTACTTTACGAAGCTAAAGGAACAAATCGAACTGTTTCATCAATTGAGTGGTGAAAAAGTTTGTTTAATTGGACATTCTATGGGTTCTCAGATTATCTTTTACTTTATGAAATGGGTCGAGGCTGAAGGCCCTCTTTACGGTAATGGTGGTCGTGGCTGGGTTAACGAACACATAGATTCATTCATTAATGCAGCAGGGACGCTTCTGGGCGCTCCAAAGGCAGTTCCAGCTCTAATTAGTGGTGAAATGAAAGATACCATTCAATTAAATACGTTAGCCATGTATGGTTTGGAAAAGTTCTTCTCAAGAATTGAGAGAGTAAAAATGTTACAAACGTGGGGTGGTATACCATCAATGCTACCAAAGGGAGAAGAGGTCATTTGGGGGGATATGAAGTCATCTTCAGAGGATGCATTGAATAACAACACTGACACATACGGCAATTTCATTCGATTTGAAAGGAATACGAGCGATGCTTTCAACAAAAATTTGACAATGAAAGACGCCATTAACATGACATTATCGATATCACCTGAATGGCTCCAAAGAAGAGTACATGAGCAGTACTCGTTCGGCTATTCCAAGAATGAAGAAGAGTTAAGAAAAAATGAGCTACACCACAAGCACTGGTCGAATCCAATGGAAGTACCACTTCCAGAAGCTCCCCACATGAAAATCTATTGTATATACGGGGTGAACAACCCAACTGAAAGGGCATATGTATATAAGGAAGAGGATGACTCCTCTGCTCTGAATTTGACCATCGACTACGAAAGCAAGCAACCTGTATTCCTCACCGAGGGGGACGGAACCGTTCCGCTCGTGGCGCATTCAATGTGTCACAAATGGGCCCAGGGTGCTTCACCGTACAACCCTGCCGGAATTAACGTTACTATTGTGGAAATGAAACACCAGCCAGATCGATTTGATATACGTGGTGGAGCAAAAAGCGCCGAACACGTAGACATCCTCGGCAGCGCGGAGTTGAACGATTACATCTTGAAAATTGCAAGCGGTAATGGCGATCTCGTCGAGCCACGCCAATTGTCTAATTTGAGCCAGTGGGTTTCTCAGATGCCCTTCCCAATGTAAATGACCGACATTGACTCACTATCCATCCGTGTATTATTTCAAAGAGCGAAAAGAAGGCGCGTCGCGTCGACGCGCCTTTTTAGGCTAGAAAATAAACAGAAAACAAAAACAAAAACAAAAAAAGGCGAAAAAACAAACGAAAAAACAAACGACAGTAGATAGAGGAGAAGGTTTTTGACAGGTTTGTGTAATTGGTTATTTGCTTTTATAGATTATATATACACAAACTTAAAACACTGTTTTCTAAGTAGGCTGCGGAGAGGGCCAATTGCAGCAGCGACGTACGCATAGAGGAAAAACAACCGTTCATGTCCATTATGAAGCAGAGGCTACCACTGGGGGAGTTTTCCAGCTCGAAGATCAACAAACTGGCAATTGCCAATATTGCAGACGCTAGCGAGCCTAGAAACCATGGAGAAAACAACGTCGGGACTGTGTGTCTTCCCTCTATCAAGAGTTTGATGGTTAGTCCTGAAGTATACGAAAACACGAAGAGTCTTCCTGTTCCCCTAATGAGGAGCAGTGGCGGAGGTATGGCTTGTGCCAGTAAGTCCTCATGCCAGGATGGTATTAGTACGAAAACAACGTCTAGAGATTACTCTGAGCTTTCCAAGAAGTTGCAAATTCGTTTACAGTTCGCCTATTATAAATACAAGACTAAGCAAACAGACAAAAATTTCACAGACTTGAAATCAAAGCATAGCATTACGAGGCCTTCCAAAGTCGCGACTCACAGTAAATCAGAACCTTTAACTAGGAGAAGAAAATTAGTACTATCTCAGGGTCATTATAAAACCCCTGCTAGGTCTAAGATCAAAACTCCATCTTCGATTTGCTCTCACGATAATACATCTTCCTTTACATCTTTCCGCGGTGTCAGCGAAAGCTCGAGCACTACCGCAGATATGAACGTCGCAGATACCACCACACCAATACGCAACAACATAAACACAAAGCATTCAAACAGTCATAATCGCACATTGTATCAGAGACAAGAAACACCTACAAGCATCAAAGCCGCTAAGTCTTTAATTCATCTCTTTACAAGTAACCAATAATCCCACCCCCAATATTTCTATCTTTCATTTTCATTCTCCTTCATTGTGTATATAATAATATTATTGTCTTCGTATATCTTCCACATTACCTTTTCACTTCCGCTTTAGTTCTGTACGTATAATTAGATAGAATATCATATAAAACCTGATTTTATTAGTATCGATTGCAATTCTACTGCGGCCATTAACTGTAACCGAATTGAAGAAAATAAAAGAAAAAAAGAGAACATGCATAAATGGGAAAAAGAAGGCGAAGCATACCAGCATCTACCAGAGAGACACGAGCACTGAAAGTCGCCATAAAATGAATCTACAGAACAACGTTTTAAATCAGATACACCAGATTCTGCTGCCTACGAATCCTACTCTCGATAAACCTAATGCTGAGGCTACAAAGGAAGAATTTTCGTCTGCAGAAAATAGAGATGAAAAAGACTATCTTACCAACCAGCAGCCGAAAAATCTGAGTACTCCCTCCACCAGTTCCAACGGTGAATTTATACCGCATATTTTTTATTCGCTGCACCAAATAAGGAAGGATCCAAACAATCTCTCAAATCAATTGGAAACCTTAACAGGTTCGATTAGACATCGTTTGAAACTTTGTAAATCTTTGATATCGGAAAACGAAGATACCAAGGATTTATTAAGTAAAAGTCCATCAGAATGGCAGGATATCATCCATCAACGTGAACAAGAACTGCAAATTAAGAGAGACGTCTTGGATGATCTTTATCGCAAGTTACAACGATAAAATCTATGCTATCTATCTTTAGTCTATATATATATATATATACATACGCATACCACATCTTCAAACGTGCATATAGAATGGAGCCTGCGTTTCTAGCAATACACATACACCTGTCAAAAAACCTTCACCGCCTCCCCCTATTTGTTTTATCGTCAATTAAATCTTTAAAGATTTGTGGAACCATGTCTATCAACCATTCTTCCTTAGGGATAACTAGACAGTCCCTGATAAATTCCTTCGACGTTAGCATCAATTGTTGATAAAGCACATATTTGCTTGGTCTCTGCGCCTTTTCCTTATGATTAACGAAAAGTATACTGGTAGGATGAACACTAACGTTCAGCCCACCTGATGACCTACCCATGGTTTGATAGCCGGTGGGGCCTAATTGTACAATATTCATCGGAAACCCGCTGATGAAGCATCGAGTTATTCTAGCATTTATGTAGCCCGCTATATTGCCTATCTTCATCCTGGCTTGGTCGTTCTTTTCAACTAATCCAACCTTTTCACTGCACCTGAATAATTGGTTTCTAATATTTCTTACCCTCAACATCGTTTTGAATTGAATTTTGTGGTCTTGACACCAACTTCTGGAAAATTTAGAGTTTCTCCATTGGTTGAAGATTTCCAAATACAATATGTGATCACTTTCCACTTCGCTTAACACACTTGCCGCAGCATCTCTTTTTTGACCAATAAATAATGAAGGTGTTTCATGTAGCATCGAAACTATGGTCAAACACTCTTCTAGTACACCTTGACATTGTTCGTGCGTAGCAGCTGTATAAAGCACTTTTGCAAATTCAGGTTCACAAGGAAACTCGCACATCATTTTACCTAACCGAGTGATTGTCCCTTTGCTATTTAAGGCACCTAAAATGTATAAATTTTCCAAAGACTTCCGTAATGTGGGGATACTGGGCTTATCCATCAGGGGAAACTTTATTAGGTCAGTAACGCCAAGCGATAATAATAATAACACCGTATTAGAAAGATTTGTTCTTGTGATCTCAGGCTTAGGCATAAGTTCCAACTCGTGCAAATATGACCATTTGGTAAAAATTCTAAAACATTTTCCCGGCCCAACACGACCAGCCCTACCGGCACGCTGATCAACTGAAGCTCTTGAGCATGGAACTGTTAAAAGTTGGGTCATTCCAGTGGAGGGTACGTACGAATTTTCCTTAACAAATCCAGGATCAATGACATATCTAATACCATCAATGGTCAATGAAGTTTCCGCAATATTAGTTGCCAAAACAACTTTCCTACAATTTTCCGGAGTCGGCTGGAAAATTTTCAATTGCTGCTCTTGGGGTAAATTTGCGTATATAGGAGTTATAATCATTTGTTTTGTTCTAGAACCTAATTTAGACATGATCTCCTCCAGTTTGGTTTTTGTTCTTTCAATTTCTTCTTGCCCCGTTAAAAACACCAATATATCCCCCGGTAAACTTTGCGTAGTATGAATTTGAAAAATAGTTGTTATAGCGGCATGTATATAGTTTGCCTCCGGCTGTAATGTGTAGTGGATATCTACAGGATATCTTCTCCCAGGAACGTTGAAAATGGGACAATTATCAAAAAACTCTGAAAATTTTTTTGCGTTCATTGTTGCTGATGATATAAGCAATTTTAAAGTGGGCCTCTGCGGCAAAATATCTTTCAGCAAACCTATCAGGATATCTGTGGCTAGAGTACGTTCATGAGCTTCATCAATCATAATACAAGAATATTTGCTTAATTTGGAATCTGTAAGAAATTCTCTTAGTAACATACCATCCGTCATATACTTTAGAACCGTTTTATTTGGGGTTGTTTTGTCTTCAAAACGGATCTGATAACCCACTTCCTTCCCAAGCACAACATTCATTTCATCTGCTACTCTTGCAGCAACAGAAGTGGCCGCCACACGACGTGGTTGTGTTATGGCAATCTGTAACTTTCCCTGATCAGTGAATCCATCTTCTACCAAATATTGGGGTAACTGTGTGGTTTTACCAGAACCGGTTTCACCCATTATAATCAAAACTTGATTTTTTTTGATCTCTTGTAGTAGCTCATCCTTGTATTGATGTACAGGCAAAAGTTTTCTTGCCTCTTGTATAGTCAGTATACGCTTTTCCTCAGTTTCTAAAGCTTGTGCTAGACGTGCCTCATATTGAAGTTTCTCTTCAGGTAGTAAATCGTCCTCCTCATTAGTATAATCAATCATTGCATCTGTGTCGAACACATAATCGTACTTGTCAGAGCCTTCCAATGTTATATCATCAGGGTGATCGCTTTGCCCCGCCATAGCATTTCGCAATTGTTGTTCTTCCCACATGCGTTGTCTGTTTATTTTGTCAATTTCTTTTGCATTCTTTATTTTATGAGTAACTTCTACGTTAAATTTAGAATTAGAAGAGGCGTACTTAGTTTCATTCTCGGAGTCACCTAGTAGACCCTTCTTTGTAGTAAGTTCATTATTTGACGTTATTTTTTCATCATACTTTGATGACTTTTTTTGTGATCCAAGTTGTTCTCCTTTTAAATTGTTCTTTTCTGGACCTTGGTTCGTATTAGAAAAAACTTTATTGGGGTCATAGCGTGATCGTTTTGGCTGCAAGGCAGAGTTCTTATCCTTGGCCTCTTTGTCTTCTTCCTCACCCAAGGAAGAAGGCTCTATTCGTACTGCATTGTCATTCTGTCTTGTAACTTCATACGTTCGTTTCACTCTTCGCTTACCGGTTTCAGATGTAATACTTGACATGTGTTGCTATACACGCTTGTTATCTATATAGATGCCAATTAAACATATAGCAGCTATCCGTTATTACTTATACAATTGATTAATATCACTTTTTAATTGTCCGGGTAACTAACTGTCTTCCACTTTCAGCACGTTCTCGTCATCAGGTTGTATGGGCTAGTACTGTTTTGGCTACATTTGAGATACGAGCACTTAAAGAATTCTTGCATATTTTCGATGATTAATCTTTAATTTTCCCACTTGTTCTCACTATTTCCTCTATTGTCTTAATACGCTCACATATCGAAGTTTTTTTTTCATGCGATGAGCTTCGAGATGAAAAAAGGAAACTGAAAAATTTAGATCGATAAGATAAGAGATGTGATTTTTTTTTTTTTTTCGTAAGGCTGTAGGCCTTGGATAACGTCTTATTTACTATTTATATGCGACATCTTCGATAATTTCATACGTTTAATTTCGAACTCGCATTTATTTTATTTATTATGTCCCATCGTATAGCACCTTCCAAAGAACGATCTTCATCATTTATTTCAATTTTAGACGATGAAACAAGAGACACATTGAAAGCTAATGCAGTCATGGATGGTGAAGTAGATGTCAAAAAAACAAAAGGAAAAAGCTCTCGGTATATCCCACCATGGACAACTCCATATATAATAGGTATAGGTGGTGCTTCAGGTTCAGGCAAGACAAGCGTTGCTGCTAAGATTGTGTCGTCAATTAATGTTCCCTGGACAGTATTAATATCTTTGGATAACTTTTACAATCCATTAGGCCCAGAGGACAGAGCCAGAGCCTTTAAAAATGAATACGATTTCGACGAGCCAAATGCCATCAACTTAGATTTGGCATATAAGTGCATTTTGAACTTAAAGGAGGGCAAAAGGACAAATATCCCAGTTTATAGCTTCGTCCACCACAATAGAGTTCCTGATAAAAATATAGTCATATACGGGGCCAGTGTGGTAGTTATCGAAGGGATCTACGCCCTTTACGATCGCCGATTGCTGGATTTGATGGACTTGAAAATTTATGTTGACGCTGATTTGGATGTCTGCTTAGCAAGAAGATTGTCGAGAGATATAGTTTCCAGAGGGAGAGATTTGGATGGTTGTATTCAACAATGGGAGAAATTTGTGAAACCAAATGCGGTAAAGTTTGTGAAACCAACAATGAAGAATGCAGATGCTATCATTCCATCGATGAGTGATAATGCTACAGCGGTAAATTTAATCATTAACCACATCAAGTCAAAACTGGAACTAAAATCAAATGAACACTTAAGAGAGCTAATCAAATTGGGCTCTTCTCCTTCACAAGATGTGCTTAATCGTAACATAATTCATGAATTGCCGCCCACCAACCAAGTTCTTTCGCTGCATACTATGCTTCTAAATAAAAATCTAAATTGCGCGGACTTTGTTTTCTACTTTGACAGGTTAGCAACAATTTTGTTATCATGGGCACTTGATGACATTCCTGTAGCACATACGAACATAATTACACCTGGTGAGCATACCATGGAAAACGTTATTGCCTGTCAATTCGATCAAGTTACAGCTGTTAATATTATTCGATCTGGCGATTGTTTTATGAAGTCTTTGAGAAAGACGATCCCCAATATCACAATTGGTAAATTGTTGATTCAGTCCGATTCACAAACTGGGGAACCTCAACTGCATTGCGAATTTTTACCCCCAAATATAGAAAAGTTTGGCAAGGTTTTCTTAATGGAAGGTCAAATCATAAGTGGTGCGGCCATGATCATGGCCATCCAGGTGCTTTTAGATCATGGTATTGATTTGGAAAAGATTAGCGTGGTGGTTTATTTGGCCACTGAAGTTGGTATCCGACGTATATTAAATGCATTTGATAACAAAGTCAACATTTTTGCTGGTATGATCATCTCCAGAGAAAAGTTACAAAATCATCAATACAAATGGGCATTGACCAGATTTCTTGATTCAAAGTATTTTGGTTGTGATTGAGAATAATTAGAGGCAATATAAAGTAAAATTAAATAATAGTGCACGTATACATACTATATTAGTAACCTTTCATTCTCTCTATGGATAATCTTAAAATCCCATTACTTTCAATATGCCATAACCTACTGTAACAATAGCGGCATAACTTAACAAACTGGCTGGTACACCTCTCGTAATAAATGTACCCACGGTCAAATATCTATCACCAACTTCATCAATCATTGAAATGGCAGTCACGTTGGGGAAACCAGAGGTTGGAAGACCCATAGCACTAGAGCATAATAGGGCGGCTATAACGATCAATAGTCTAGAATGATCACCTGAAGGTAGATTGGAACCGATCTCACTCATTAATGGTACGATGATCATTGCCGCGACGGTATGGGAGACAAAAGTGGCCATTACAAGAATCACTAGACCGAAGATCAACACAATAATGAAGATTGGTTCATGCTCAACCTGCGCCTTAATTAACTGTGCCATTGTAGACAATAAACCGGATGAGCTTACCGCCTTACCTAGGGTGGTACCTCCCATGGCCAAAACAACGATTGTCCACATGAAATTATTGAAATCATCCGAAGTTAGAAGACCTGTACCGAAGAAGACTACTATAGGTATAATAGATATGATTCCCATTTCACCAAAGATACCGGAGATTTGGTTTGAAAGACACCAAAGAACAATTGTTATAATGCAAACTAAAGTGACAAACCATTGCTTCAGAGTGAATGGATCACGGGATGGATGCAATTGCAAAATTTTCACATTTGGCTCAGGAGGGAAGGTTATGATCAATAGCACCCAAATTGCCATGACACAAATAAAGCACACAGGTAGCGCAATCATAAACCATTCAGCCCAAGATGGTGAAGGGTCCATTATACCAATAGAAAAAATGTTTTGAGGAGAAGCGATGGGAGAAGACATACCACCGATATTGGAGGCAAGAGCGATACCAAGAATTAGAGCTTTGGCATAGGAACAATTTCTTGGCAGTGTTCTGAGCAAAGGTTGAACAATTGAATAGCAAAGAACGGGGGCAGCAACATTAGAAACCCACATGGAAACAAAGAGCGCCACAAACATATTTGTTAAAAGAATAAAATGTGGGTTTGTACCGGCGGATGCCAAAATATGCGTAGAAAGGACTTTGGCAATGTTGTACTTGGAAAGGGCGGCTGCTAAAGTAAACCCACCCAGCAAAAGCATGATGACACTCGACCACATCGTTGATAAGATGAACTGAGAGGAATCACGGGGAGACATTGGTTGGGAGGTGATAGGGTCCTTGATAACAGGGAACACTACAATAAGCAGAGGAATCATTAGAGAAGTCACGAAAAGGGGGATGGTCTCAGTGGCCCATAATAAAGATGCATATATTAAGATGGCGAAACAGTTTTTCTGTAAGGAATCCTGCGTAAAAGGAGTCAAATTAAAAGTTAATAATGCAATGAAACATGAGGTGATTAACAGAAACTTCAGCAGGGAAGTTTGGCCCATGATAAATTGCAACCATTGCTTGGGTGGTAAATGCATGAGTTCACGGAAAGTTAGGGAATCCGTTGATGGAGCGATGATACCGGCGCCACCACTCGACATTGCCATGGATTCAGTAATGTTGGCATTGGGGCGCAATTGACTGGAACTCAACTTTGAAAACTTCTTGTTGTCAGTCTTGGCAGATTGGTACTTTCTCTCCAAATTCATCATATCTTTCCAAACGGTGTTTCTTTCCCAAACTACGTGATCTCTCAAATGAGAGGATAATTCACGCTCAGCATCCTGGAAATCGAGGACTTCTTGTCTGTTGCCATCTTCGTCTTCTTCATTACCGCTGCTGTTTTCGTCATTGTTGATTCGGTCAGCGTCCAAGTTAAACGTATTAGATGGTCGACGCGTGCCCTTGTTCAAGCTAGCGTAAGTGAGGATGGTCTCGGTAATGTGATGCTGAATCCTATTTATTGTAGCAGGATTGAAAACATGCGAATGGAATTTGATATAGTTCAAGTAGTTCTGCTTCAAGTTCGTATTTAAGGACTTGTCAAATTTCTTGCAGATCTTGGAGAACCCGGTCTGGTTCAACTCAATAAAGTCCTTCAACTCGGACAACTGGGTGTAGATCGATATCAATCTTTTCTTTAAAGAGAGCCTATGTTGGGTAAAAGGAGAAAGATACACAGGGTTAGAGTTAGAAAGCGACACTGAAGCGGAGGCCAGGTTTTGCATTGAGTTACCATTATTAGTCGTGTTCGAGACCTGCGTGTGGATGACGGGTGCAGAGTCAATCGACATGTCTGTCAGAGAGGGGTTGGAGTCCGTGGAGGAGACACTACTAAACCTTCTTTGGCGTTGTTGTGACTTAGACTTCCTGTTTCTTGCAACACTTTGCAGTTGATGCTGTTGCTGCTGATTAAACAATTGGGTGGCCTTGTTCGTGTTTTCCAGTTCCATGACATCGTCCTTCAATTCGTTGTAGTTGGCGATAAGACCTGTTTCTTGAGATATGTAGAATTTATCAATTTTTTTCAATTCTTGGTTTAAGGCAGCAACAAATTTAGAGATGTAGAATTGATCATCTGGAGAAGCATCTGCCAATAGCGGCAGATTTTCATCGTTGGCGTCATGTGGCTCCACAACATGGTGCTTATTGTTACTGTACAGCTTATCTTTTTGCAAAGAATAGATCAATTTTTTCAGCTGCGAATAGGCCAGATACTTGGTAGACCATTCTGGTACAGAATTGAATTGTAAGGAATGCGAGAACTTCATGTCAGTCTGCAAGTTACCGTGTCACCTTCACAGTTTTCTTTTTATTTGACTAAGTAAAAAAAGAAAAGAAGTTATTTTTACTAAGATTTTGAGCGGCATTTTTCCTAGTTACTTATCAATTTTCATACATGCAAGATATACTCTTAATTTTTTTTTTTTTTTTTCAGTTTTAAAATTAGTCCTGATCAAAAAGCCATCACGTGGATCCCCGAAAAAAAACGGATCCGGGTAACCAGAAGTATATTTTTTCAAGGAAATAAAAGTTACCCTACCAAAATAAAAAATTCAAGTAGGGTAATAAAGTTCCACCCCCCATCAGGATTATCGTTCTCTGACATCACCCACTCTCTGCTCGCTCTCTGCTCGCTCTCTGCTTTCTTTCCCCACGCCGGAGTGATTAAGGCGGATAGGCCCACCTGAACACCTCGCTCAGAACATCAGCGAGAGTTCCAGCCCCTCTACCCCTTACCTCTCGCCGCCCCTCATTTCGGATCAAAAGCAAAAGAACAAAGGGCCTTCGCAGAAACAGAAGGTTTCGACCCCTCGGTGCCGTTTTAATTTCTTTTTCTGGCCAGTTAAGCTTTTTGACTTTCTCGAATCAGCCCAGTGCAAAACAGTACGCATACGAGCACACAAATGTATATATATGTGTATGTATATATGTATATAGGTATGTGTGTGTACATCCGAAGCGTAAACTAATGATCTGCAAGTTTCAGATTTTTTCTCGAAAAATATAACTAATAAACGTTCCATGTCGTCCACGGATATCAAGCCTTGTGCCGTGAACATCCCTGTTTCCGCTCACATCACCTTCCACTACAAGTCGATCGCGGACAGAAGCAGCAGCAGGAGCAGCAGCAGCAGCTCCTGCTCCTCTGCTACATCTAAAGCCTGCTCCCCCAGAGGCAGCTCCGTCGGCTTACCGCCTGCTTTATCAACTGACAATGAAATCGTCGAGACTGTACTTAATGTTTCCGCTCCCGTTGTAGCAGACCCTACGCGGCCCTCATTGTTCAAGAGTAACTACACCGCAGCCTCGTGCTTGACTTCTGACCCAACCTCGCCGTCACTACTGCCCTCTTCTAGGCGCAACTCTGTATTGCCGGCAAGCGACTTCCACCAATGCGCGCATCACAAAAACTTTCAAAGAAGGGCCAGTGAGCCACAACTGCCCTCCTTCGATAATCGCTCGTCGTCCGAGATGAAAAGGTCCGTCTCGTACGCCCAGCATAGCATGATGTTCCCCATCAGTGACCAACAGGAGCCGCAAACATCCGCGTCTCCTAACGACCACTCAGACCCGTCTTGTCCTTGCAACAGACATCACCACAGAAGAAACTCGGTCGCCGTCAAGTTTGACAAACCATTGTATGAGAGACTAGAGACGTAGTTATCCATTCGTCCATCCATCTGTCTATCGTCACACAGCATTTCCCATCCCTCCTCTATACATACATACATATACAGTTCTGCGTGGTCTACGCAGCCATGTATATATATATTTCCGTCGTTTTATATATTCATTACTAAAATCGACAATGCATTTTTTGCCGCTTTCCATTTCCTCTACTTTGCTCATCACTTCGCTCGAAGAAAAAATGAAAACCGTCTTGAAAAACTTTTGCTATTTCATCCATCCAAGCCACACCAAATAGCGCAGTCACACAGAGATCATGGTTACATATGCTGGAAAACTGGTTCTAGCTCCAATGGTAAGAGCCGGCGAACTGCCCACGAGACTGATGGCGCTGGCCCACGGTGCAGATCTCGTCTGGTCCCCAGAAATCATCGACAAAAAGCTAATTCAGTGCGTCAGGAAGGAAAACACTGCACTCCAAACTGTTGACTACGTCGTGCCGTCCAAGGTTCAAACGAGGCCAGAGACGCTCGTTTTCAGAACATATCCAAAACTAGAATCCTCCAAATTGATTTTCCAGATCGGGTCTGCATCCCCGGCTCTGGCCACCCAGGCTGCTTTGAAAGTGATCAACGACGTCAGCGGGATAGATATCAATGCAGGCTGCCCCAAACACTTCTCTATACACTCCGGCATGGGCTCTGCCCTCTTGCGCACCCCAGACACACTGTGTCTCATCTTGAAAGAACTGGTTAAGAACGTGGGTAACCCTCACAGCAAACCCATCAGTGTGAAAATAAGACTCTTGGACACCAAGCAAGACACTCTACAGCTCGTCAAACGTCTGTGTGCCACGGGCATCACAAATCTTACAGTTCACTGCAGGAAGACTGAAATGAGAAACAGAGAGCAGCCCATCACAGATTACATTGCGGAGATCTACGAGATATGCCAGGCAAATAACGTGTCGTTGATTGTGAACGGCGCTATCCGCGACCGCTCTCATTTTCATGATTTACAAGCGAATCATTGGAAAAACACTAACATTGGTGGTATGATTGCAGAGTGTGCTGAACGGGACCCTACAGTTTTTGATCACACTTCTAAGCCTTCAGAAGACGGTCCATCTTGGGTCGTTGCTTGTCGCGAGTTTATTCAGTGGGCAACGAAGTTTGACAACCACATCGGCAATACAAAATACATGTTAAGCAGAATTGTCCCCGGAAAATCAGTCTTTTTTCAGTACTTTGCCCGTTGCAAGAGCCCGGAAGAAGTTAGTTTCGTACTAAAGCAATTGAACGATGATGGAAGCGCTCAAACAGATCCTTCAGAGTACTTGGAAAACTGCAGAGCTCAAGAAAAAGCTTTGAAAAACGCCAACGCCATCGCCAAGCAAAAGAGGAAACAGACCGATCACATAGGCAGTGACACTAAAAAGCAAAAGGTTGTACCCCTTCCCACAGATATATAATATATTCTAAGTAAAAAGAACGGATTATGAAAGAAAACGCGCATAATATATATATGTATGTATTTTCTAATTTATATTAGCAACTAAATTAAATTACATCAATACTATTTTTTTTTTTTACTTTACAAGGTTTATTTCAAAGTCTTCAACAATTTTTCTTTATCATCGGTAGATAACATCTTGATAACTTCAGATAATCCATCAATAGCATTGTCATGGTCGCTTCTGATCTTTTTAGCTAAGTCTTGAGCGAATGACTCTAATTTCAAACCCTTTAGTTTATCGTCCAAAGTTTTGTAGTTTTCTTCAATCCATGTTGCGACTTGCCTATCATCTTCATGGTCCACTGAAGCAGGGTACCACGATCTAATTCTTGCGATCTTTTCTAATCTTGATGCTTCGCCTACCTGATGGCTCAACCTTTTAATCAAATATTCTTCGTTCAATCTTCTTCTCAATCTCCAGAAGAAGAAACGACGTGCCTCGGTCCATTCCAGTTCCTTAGAAATAACACCCTTGGCCACCATACGTGAAGACCTATCGTGCAAATCAGCAAATTGAAGACTGATTTGTCCGTAAATTGGCAATAGTTCTCTCTCACGATCAGCTAATTGCTTGGATATTTGCTGATGTACTTCTGGAGCCAAACTCTTGTTGGATAATTGAGATCTCAATTCTCTGTACTTGTCATCCAATCTGTTCATGGTGTCCAGCAATTTTTCTCTACGGAACTTGATACCAACCATACCTTGTGGTTCCAAAACACCAGCTCTAGCGTTGACGTCGGCATACATTTCCATTTGGTCAGCGTTGATAGTTGGATCGACAACAACCCATGAACCACCTCTTAGTTCACCGGTAGGTGGGATATAGATAATAATTGGTTGTTTGTAATCCACCAATGCGTCAACAATAAACGAACCATACTTCAAGACTTCGTTGAACATATCACGTTGACCACCAGAGAAACCTCTCCAGTTGGCCAAAATCATCATTGGCAATTGTTCACCGTTGTTAAAGTCATTGATAGCTTGAGCAGTCTTGAAGGCGGAGTTTGGATGCCAAACTTGACCAGGTTCTTGAATTAATGTTTCAGCACTATTTGGATTAGCTGGATCAGCAGGAATCAAGTTCTCGACAGTTCTTGTTTCAACACCAATAACACCCAGTGGAATACCACCAAGACGGGCTCTACCAACGACAACACCTTTGGCCCATCCTGACAAAGTTTCAAAGAAAGACCCTTTATCAAACAAACCATATTCAAATCCACTTTCAGTCTCACGACCTTCAATCATCCATCTTACATCGTAAGTTTCATCATTAGTTGGAGTGAAATCAACTGGTCTATCCCATGTGTCTTTAGTTTCCAAGATAGGAACTGGCATATTACGCTTGGCTGGAACATAAGACATCCATTCAACAATCTTCTCTACACCAGCTAAATCGTCAACAGCAGTCAAATGTGAAACACCGTTGTTATACATGATTTGAGTACCACCCAATTGTAAGTTAGAAGTATAAACTTCTCTACCCAGCATTTTGTTGATTGCAGGAGCACCAGTTAAAATAATTGGCTGGCCTTCGACCTGAATAGCTCTTTGACCCAAACGAACCAAATAAGCACCGATACCGACGGATCTACAAGTGACTAAGGTGATAGTGAAGATATCGTGGTAAGCCCTTGACGTTGCACCAGCAATTAAACCAGATCCACGTAGACATTCGACACCTAACCCATCTTCAGAACCAATAATTGTCTTGATGACAAATCTTTCTTCACCGTTTATAACAGTACGTTCAGTGAGAACAGAATTTTCTTTGTCAAATTTCTTTAAAGTTTCCATACCTTCACTTGTTAAGTATAAGTATTGGAAGCCCTTGTCCGGATTGGCAGCATCATTCCATGCAACTTGAAATAGTGGAACAATCTCTTCAGCCATACCAATTCTGGCACCTGAGTTTGCAGCCAAGTAAATTCTTGGGATACCACGCTTTCTAGCATATTCAGTAACCTTATTGAAGAATTCGTCTTCTTGTGGACCAAAGGAACCGATCTTGAATGTGATATCGTTAGCAACAACAACAAATTGACGGCCTCTTGGATATTCAGGAGTCTTTACAGTAATCTTAAAGGCAACCATACCAATAGCGTTGGCACCAGGTTCTCTTTCCACCTCAGTTAATTCGCCGTTTTCATCTTCAATCAACTCGTTGGAAATAAAGAAATCATCTGTTAACTTAACATCTGCAGAGAAATTTTTCCATTGGGATGACGATGCTTGGCGGAATAATTCTGGGAAGTCATAGACATATGTGGTACCCATCAAGTGTGCCTTATAACGTTTTGGTTGCAACCATTCCTTAACAGGGTAAGGAGTAGCAATAGGTCTTAAATGCATGGATCCAGGTTTACCCAAAGACTTAAATACCCATTCACCTTTTGCGTTCTTGACTTCGGTGTACATTTCTGTTTTGATAACATAACCAGAAACGTTATTGATCAAGGCACGCAATGGTACTGGGGCACCTGTTTGAGGATCTTTGATGATGATTCTAATTTCGGCAGAAGAAACACGCAATCTCAACAACCTCTTACCAAATCTTTCTAAGAAACCACCGAAGGCGGCTTCGACATCTTCTGGAGAGATATCAAACACAGCAATGAAGTTGATGAAGATATGATTCAAATCAGAATTTGAAGTGTCGGTGACTTCTAAATTATCCAATATATCACTCATCAATCTGTTAGCTTCAGAAGTCAGATATTCTTGAATAGAAATGTCATCACGGATATGACCCGTTCTAATAATACCTCTTGTAAAGAATCTCTTATCCAATGGAGAAGTCTTACTAACAGCTTCGTAGACATGGATGTTTCTATTATCAGTGAAAATTGGTTTAATGTTGAAGTTGGACAATCTTCCTAATTCCAGTTGGAAGGCCAAAGCCGGCTCAATGTGACGAATTGTTTCATTTTCGTTATAATTTGGACCGTTAAAAGTGTAATACTTTGGATAAGACCCATCTTTAAAACCGAACATAAATGTGATACGACGGATAGCAGCGTTGATTAATTCCTGCTTATTCAAATCCAAAATTTCTCTCAACCTTACCAAAATTTCCTCTTCAGATTCGAAACCTTCTGTAGAAGCAACACAAACATTAGCAACATTACTCAACGATGCGGAGCTACCTGAACGATCAGGAGCAGGTCCGTTAGAAGAAGATTGGTGACGAGGAATAACTTCCAAACTTTGTGACAAAATTTCATCAACATCATCTAAATGATCCACAGCCATCAAAATACCTTCTCTTAACGGAGATGACTGACTGTTTGCAACATATGACAAATCTGAAACAGAAACAGCCCTGTTCATACCCATTTTAGATTTAACAGTTGGAAAGGTGGAGAACGCAGCTGAAGGTAGTTGGAATTTCCATTCAACAATTGGAACTGTGACACCTTCGTGAACTCTAATATCTCCTATGGTGTAAGCACGATAAGCACGACGAATATAGACTTGAGCAGCTGCAGCAGTCACAACTGGGTCTTGATGGGTTAGGAATTGAAGTAAAACATCGAACACAACGTAATTAGAATCGATCAAGTCCTTCAAGATATTCAAATCTGGTTCAGAGCGCTTTGGATTGGATGAGCCATAGGCAACCTTCACAACAGAGGATTTTAAGATATGTTCAATTTGTTCAGTTCTTTCCTTGACCGAAGGTAAAGCGCCTTGAATCAAAATTTCTCTTGCTTGTAGAGCGACCTTAGCGGTAGCCTTAGATTCTAGTTCAACAATATGTTGTAGAGGAGTAGAGAAAATGGCAGAAACTTTAGAAGATAACTTGCACAATGGTTGATAATGTTTCAAGATAGCTAGGATCAGGTTATTCTTCGCTGAAACTTTCGAATGAGACAAAACAGTTAGCGCAACTTTATCTAGATCTTTAGGGTTTTCATCACGCAATTTCAGAATGATATTTTCCTCACGAACATTTGGACCATTGAATAACTTTTCAACTTCGTAATATTCTTCCAAGAAATGGACAAATATAGAATGTTCATGGGCTTCTAACCCGTTAGAGTACTTATGAGCAATATCCGCCAATGGTTCCACGACGGCGCCCAGCAATTTGTCGGGGTTGTATTCAGGATTCTTCACGGCCATATCAATCAATTTACTTAATTGTCTAGCTGGGAAAACAGCACCACGTCTCAAAGAACGTGCAACTAACTCTTCCATTTGTTCATCTAGCTTAGCAGGCAATCTTGAATGTAAAGCAGAGATGTGTAGTTTCCATTCTGAGTAAGGCAGTTTTGGATTTCTCAAAACCTCTATCAATTGTTGCAAGGAAGCGTTCATAATAACTTGGTTGTCATAACCCTTCAAAATGTTTTCCAAAGTAGACACTAATGACTTGAATTTATAGGCAGGTTTGGTTCCTTCGATAACTGGAGAACCAAAATCTGGCAGCATACCTTCAAATGGTAGAGCGTGCTTGACCTTGGATGGATCGTCAAGAGTCATAATAGCCATGATATCACCTGCAACAATGGTAGAACCAGGTTGCTTTAATAACTGGACGATACCATTTTCTTGAGAAACCAAAGGCATTTGCATTTTCATAACTTCAATTTCTGCATATGGTTGGCCCTTGATAATGTGTTCACCATTTTCCACCAAGAATTTAACCAATTTACCAGGGGATGGAGTACGCAACTGGGTTGGATCGTTTTCAACTTCCAACAAAGTAGTCATAGAGTCAACGGATAATCTTGTAGCAGCAACTTCTTCTTTCCAATAGATGGTATGCGATTTACCGCCTATGGCAATCAAAAGACCACCATCAGATAGTTGACGCAGTATGATATCACATTTAGAACCATTGATAAATAATGTGTAACGGTCATTACCGGATTTAGCTACGGTGAACTTGTATCTTTTACCCTCATGGATAAAATCTACAGGGAACATAGTTTGCAGTAGGTCTTTAGATAGAACTTGTCCCTTTTGTAAGGATTCGATATACTTGTGGCGGGCTTCTTCAGATGCTAAGAAAGCCTTTGTAGCGGCACCGCAAATGACGGCAAGAGTTGGATCAGGCTTTTCAGCGGTCATTTTATGAGTAATCAAATCGTCCAACCAACCGGTGGTAATAGTGTTATCCTCGAAATCTTCAGTTTCCAAAAGTTTGATCAAGTATTCCACAGTAGTTCTGAAATCACCCCTAATGGACAATTCCTTCAGGGCAACAACCATGTGTTTCCTGGAAGCTTGTCTATTTTCACCAAAAGCAAAAATATGGCCGAACTGAGAGTCCGAAAAGGAGTGAATATTACCATTGTTACCCACGGAGAAGTAACCCCAAACATTAGAGGAAGAACGGAAGTTTAGTTCATGCAAAGTACCACCCGATGGCTTGAATCCATCGTTTGGATCTTCTGATGTGATACGACAAGCGGTACAATGACCCTTTGGAATAGGTCTTCTTTGTTTCTTGGTGGCATCTTGAGTTTTGAATTCGAAATCGATTTCTGAGGCAGAATGAGGATTCATACCATATAAAGTTCTAATGTCACTTATTCTATGCATAGGGATACCCATAGCGATTTGTAATTGAGCTGCAGGTAAGTTAACACCGGAGACCATTTCCGTTGTTGGATGCTCGACTTGTAATCTTGGGTTCAATTCTAAAAAGTAGAATTTTCCATCATCATGAGAATATAGATACTCCACGGTACCGGCAGAGACATAACCGACTAGTTTCCCCAGTCTGACGGCAGCCTTTTCCATCTCGTGAAATGTTTCAGCCTTGGCAATTGTAACTGGTGCTTCTTCGATAATTTTTTGATGACGTCTCTGAACGGAACAGTCTCTACCGAACAAGGAAATATTTGTACCGTACTGATCTGCTAGCAGTTGAACTTCCAAGTGACGCGCTCTACCGGCCAACTTCATGATGAAAATGGGGGAGCCTGGAATTTCGTTGGCTGCCTGGTGGTATAAAGCGATGAAATCTTCTTCACGTTCAACTTGTCTGATACCTTTACCACCACCACCTTCGGATGCCTTAATCATGACAGGAAAACCAATACGCTTGGCCTTTTGTAAACCATCTTCAGGAGAGGTACAACAACCCTTTTGATAGATGTCATCGTCGACAGAGACCAGACCGGTTTTCTCGTCCACGTGAACGGTGTCAACACCGGTACCAGACCATGGAATACATGGGACTTTAGCACTTTGAGCGACAATGGTAGAGGAGATTTTATCACCTAAAGACCTCATGGCGTTACCTGGAGGCCCAATAAAGATGACTTTCCTCTTAGACTGGGACAATTTTTCAGGCAATAGTGGATTCTCGGAGGCGTGACCCCAGCCAGCCCATACGGCGTCTACGTCTGCTCTTTCGGCGATGTCTACGATCAAGTCTACGTTAGCGTAGTTGTTATTATTAGTACCACCTGGCACTTCAATGTATTGATCGGCCATACGGATATATTCTGCGTTGGCCTCCAGATCTTCTGGGGTGGCCATGGCGACGAATTGGACGGTTCTGTCATCGCCGAACGTCTCGTATGCCCATTTTCTGACGGATCTAATTTCTTTCACGGCGGCAATACCATTATTTGCTATCAGGATCTTGGATATGACCGTGTGACCACCGTGACTCTTAACAAAGTCCCTTAACGGGGACTCCTCTAGTTTATCTACTGTATTGAGGCCAATGAAATGACCTGGAAGTTCTGTATGTCTTTCTGAGTAGTTTGTAATTTCGTACTCCATCTTCTGTGGAGAAGACTCGAATAAGCTTTCTTCGCTCATGGTAGAAACTTGATTTTTTCTAATTTTCTGCGCTGTTTCGGGAACGGAAAAAAATTAAGCTAGAAGACGAATCGGTTATTATACTATTATATTTGTATAGTATAGTAGCGTGTCGTATCGTATCGTGTCGTATCGTATCGTATCGTTAAAAGAAAATACACGAATAAATAATAATATGTGGAGAAGAAAAAGGGAAGTTTCTTGTCTCTTGCTCTGAATCTGAATTCCAATTCAAGTTCAAATTGTTCTCTAGTTTATTGTCCAAAAATAAGGATGAAGCGGGAGGGAAGGGCAGAGGGAAAAGTTCGTATAGTAGAATGAATAAACTTTTATAAACACATGCACCGATCACTCACAGAGGATAAAAAAATGGCACAACAAATATATATATATAGATGCAAATGGCGATTGCAAATTAGGGAATTGGCTTTGTTGTTTTTTATCTTCAGGTAAACTGTACGAAAGGGATAAAAAGAGTAGAATAAGGAAAGGAAAATTGAAGAGAGCAGAACAATTGTAGAACCGATAACAATTGTGACAGTGATTGTGCTAGGCTATACTGTGCCAGAATACGACTGGGAGTGCTGTTCTTCTTATATATCTTGGCGTTGATTGAGCGTATAGCCTAGTTCACCAAGCAGTAGAGAGAGTGGCAATGAGCGGTTGAATTTCGACTGCGACTTGTTGGCACAACGCGCGCGCGGCCGGGCCATGTGAAGATTTTAACGGGCGCAACGATTCGGTGGGCAGTGGAAATTGTTGGGCGTTGTTCAACAAGATGAAGCATTCCCCTTTGGATAACGTCAACGCATATCGGGCCAACCTACAGGCAATGAGCGAAAGCGACTGAAGCCGAGAGATGTGCCCGGAGTTTGTTGTTCTTGTTCTTGTTCTTGTTCTTGTTCTTCTTGACGGATGATACTAGTCGCAGTCGTGGTGACTCTGGAGGGCGTAACGGCCGTGATGCGGCCTGAGCTCACTGTGACGTCGATGCATGCGCGGGTTCGTTGCGTTCAGGCCTGACGGGCGATTCCCCACCAAGTATAAGTGTCATGATATACGCGGCACCTGAGCAGCACATTAGGTCCCAATTCAACCCAACATATATAATGGTTCTGTATGGGTATTTTAAGTGTGAAAACAAAATGTGAGTTACCCGGCTGTTTGCTAGTCGCTGCGTACGAACTGGCTTGCTAAAGCTGGGTAAAAATAATTTAATCGCAAAAGGAAGAAAAGGAAATCGACGATTCATTGAAAAAAAGAGAAAATACTGAAAAAAAAAAGACACCGACAAAAAAAAGAGAGAAAGGAACCTTTACGTAGAGCAAAAGGGAAACATTTGTTGCGTTTAATTAATAGAAATAATAGGTTATTGCATTCGCCCTCCATTGCAGAAAAAAAAAAAAAAAGACCATTTTCCTCTTCTACTCTCTTTGCCTGTACATACTACACGTTATAGCGTTAACAAAAGCAGATAGAAAAAAAAAAAATAACCAAGATAATATAGGTATACTTGTTTAACAGATCACACACAATCATGTCGTGGCTTTTTGGAGATAAGACACCTACCGATGATGCGAATGCTGCCGTGGGCGGCCAAGATACAACCAAGCCTAAGGAACTATCGTTGAAGCAGAGTTTAGGTTTCGAGCCAAACATCAATAACATAATATCAGGTCCTGGTGGAATGCATGTCGACACCGCTAGGCTGCATCCTTTGGCTGGTCTAGACAAGGGTGTGGAGTATTTAGATCTGGAAGAAGAACAACTATCCTCGTTAGAAGGCTCACAGGGTCTGATCCCTTCCCGTGGGTGGACCGATGACCTATGTTACGGTACCGGTGCCGTCTACCTGCTGGGACTTGGTATCGGAGGGTTTTCTGGTATGATGCAGGGTCTGCAGAATATTCCGCCCAATAGTCCCGGAAAATTGCAATTGAACACCGTCCTGAATCACATTACTAAGAGAGGTCCCTTCTTAGGTAATAATGCGGGGATTCTCGCGTTGAGCTACAATATCATCAATTCTACAATAGATGCACTAAGAGGCAAACATGACACCGCGGGCTCCATTGGCGCTGGGGCCCTCACGGGCGCTTTGTTCAAGTCTTCAAAAGGTTTGAAACCCATGGGTTATTCCTCGGCAATGGTGGCCGCTGCGTGCGCCGTCTGGTGTAGTGTCAAGAAAAGACTACTTGAAAAATGAGCAACACAAGAACCTACTCTCTCTCTCTCTTTCTCTCTCTCTCTCCCTCTTCGCTTTTCCCCCATGCACTGATGGCGCTTGTATATAGCATTTGAAAAATAATAGTACGTAACGCAGAAAACAAACCAATGAAAGTAGAAACCCGGAGAAAAGATCTAAAAAAACAAAAAAAAAAGATGGAAAGAGCGCATGTATGTGTAGATATGTACATATATACAACTACTTGTATGTTATTTGCCTTTTGTACTGTTAAGCTATTGTTTTCGATGGCCAATTAAAGTAAAACAAACCGCTCACTCTCGGGTATTTCCCGAAACTGTCAGAGCCGTCCCGGCCCACCGATTCGCCCGGCAAGACCTGCTTGGAAGCAGCACAAAGCCCTGCGGCCTCTGTACACCTCACGCTAAATAGCTGCTAACGATCAACACCTGACCGAGATAACAGCAGCAAAGAACCCGCAAAAAACTGCGCCGTCTAGGCCTCAACCCTTGCTTCCTACAACCAAACAATGGTAAAATATACAAAAAAAAGAAAAGAATGCTCTTTCTTATTTCCCTTTTAACCTAACCATCTTTTGTTTTTTGTCGTTTAACCTGGAAAGAATGTTCTATTATATAAACACTCTTTACTACGTCTTTAGCTTGAAAAAACTCTTGACAAGTGCACCGATACTCACCAACATCGCACAATGAAGATTTTAACCCAAGACGAAATTGAAGCTCATCGCTCACATACGCTAAAAGGTGGTATTGAAGGTGCCCTTGCCGGATTTGCAATCTCTGCTATAATTTTCAAAGTCCTACCAAGAAGGTACCCAAAATTCAAGCCTTCGACTCTAACATGGTCCATAAAAACCGCCCTTTGGATCACCCCTCCCACGGTCTTGACTGCTATATGTGCGGAGGAGGCCTCGAACAATTTCGACGCTACAATGTACGGATCCGGTTCCTCCTCGGAAGACGCACTAGATGAGCACAGAAGATGGAAGAGTTTGAGTACAAAGGACAAGTTTGTCGAAGGTCTATCTAATAACAAGTATAAGATCATCACCGGTGCCTGGGCCGCTTCGCTGTATGGGTCGTGGGTAATCGTGAACAAAGACCCCATCATGACCAAAGCTCAGAAGATCGTGCAGGCAAGAATGTACGCTCAATTCATTACCGTCGGGCTGCTGCTGGCCTCCGTTGGTTTGAGCATGTACGAGAATAAGTTACATCCTAACAAACAAAAGGTCAACGAAATGCGCCGCTGGGAAAACGCACTGAGGGTCGCCGAAGAGGAAGAGAGACTCGAGAAAGAGGGAAGAAGGACCGGCTACGTTTCTAACGAAGAAAGAATAAACTCCAAGATCTTCAAGTCGTAAACCTCGTCGGTTTATCTGCCTCAACTTTATTTCCGCTCCTCGTCTTTTATAAAATTCCTTTCATCAATACATCTATATATTCGAATATATATATAAACCAATACAAAAACATACTGAAATTTTTTGAAAACAACTAAAACTATTCATTGCAGATACACGTGAATGCTAAACTTTATATCGCTCTTGTCGGTCCCGCGGAGTTAACATTTAACGGCTTCTCGCGCAATAACCGGAAAAATTCCAACAGTTTCTTTGTAATATTATTAAGCCTTCTTTTTTCCCGGAATCTATAAGAGGGGACGAAAATTAGCCGCTATTAATTCTGGTATTGCCACCTAGACAAGAAGTAAACAGACACATTACGTTAGCAAAAGCAACAATAACAAACACAACCATGGACAAGAAGAAGGATCTACTGGAGAACGAACAATTTCTCCGCATCCAAAAGCTCAACGCTGCCGATGCGGGCAAAAGACAATCTATAACAGTGGACGACGAGGGCGAACTATATGGGTTAGACACCTCCGGCAACTCACCAGCCAATGAACACACAGCTACCACAATTACACAGAATCACAGCGTGGTGGCCTCAAACGGAGACGTCGCATTCATCCCAGGAACTGCTACCGAAGGCAATACAGAGATTGTAACTGAAGAAGTGATTGAGACCGATGATAACATGTTCAAGACCCATGTGAAGACTTTAAGCTCCAAAGAGAAGGCACGGTATAGGCAAGGGTCCTCTAACTTTATATCGTATTTCGATGATATGTCATTTGAACACAGGCCCAGTATATTAGATGGGTCAGTTAACGAGCCCTTCAAGACCAAATTCGTGGGACCTACTTTAGAAAAGGAGATCAGAAGAAGGGAGAAAGAGCTAATGGCCATGCGCAAAAATTTACACCACCGCAAGTCCTCCCCAGATGCTGTCGACTCAGTAGGGAAAAATGATGGCGCCGCCCCAACTACTGTTCCAACTGCCGCCACCTCAGAAACGGTGGTCACCGTTGAAACCACCATAATTTCATCCAATTTCTCCGGGTTGTACGTGGCGTTTTGGATGGCTATTGCATTTGGTGCTGTCAAGGCTTTAATAGACTATTATTACCAGCATAATGGTAGCTTCAAGGATTCGGAGATCTTGAAATTTATGACTACGAATTTGTTCACTGTGGCATCCGTAGATCTTTTGATGTATTTGAGCACTTATTTTGTCGTTGGAATACAATACTTATGCAAGTGGGGGGTCTTGAAATGGGGCACTACCGGCTGGATCTTCACCTCAATTTACGAGTTTTTGTTTGTTATCTTCTACATGTATTTAACAGAAAACATCCTAAAACTACACTGGCTGTCCAAGATCTTCCTTTTTTTGCATTCTTTAGTTTTATTGATGAAAATGCATTCTTTCGCCTTCTACAATGGCTATCTATGGGGTATAAAGGAAGAACTACAATTTTCCAAAAGCGCTCTTGCCAAATACAAGGATTCTATAAATGATCCAAAAGTTATTGGTGCTCTTGAGAAAAGCTGTGAGTTTTGTAGTTTTGAATTGAGCTCTCAGTCTTTAAGCGACCAAACTCAAAAATTCCCCAACAATATCAGTGCAAAAAGCTTTTTTTGGTTCACCATGTTTCCAACCCTAATTTACCAAATTGAATATCCAAGAACTAAGGAAATCAGATGGAGCTACGTATTAGAAAAGATCTGCGCCATCTTCGGTACCATTTTCTTAATGATGATAGATGCTCAAATCTTGATGTATCCTGTAGCAATGAGAGCATTGGCTGTGCGCAATTCTGAATGGACTGGTATATTGGATAGATTATTGAAATGGGTTGGATTGCTCGTTGATATCGTCCCAGGGTTTATCGTGATGTACATCTTGGACTTCTATTTGATTTGGGATGCCATTTTGAACTGTGTGGCTGAATTGACAAGATTTGGCGACAGATATTTCTACGGTGACTGGTGGAATTGTGTTAGTTGGGCAGACTTCAGTAGAATTTGGAACATCCCAGTGCATAAGTTTTTGTTAAGACATGTTTACCATAGTTCAATGAGTTCATTCAAATTGAACAAGAGTCAAGCAACTTTGATGACCTTTTTCTTAAGTTCCGTCGTTCATGAATTAGCAATGTACGTTATCTTCAAGAAATTGAGGTTTTACTTGTTCTTCTTCCAAATGCTGCAAATGCCATTAGTAGCTTTAACAAATACTAAATTCATGAGGAACAGAACCATAATCGGAAATGTTATTTTCTGGCTTGGTATCTGCATGGGACCAAGTGTCATGTGTACGTTGTACTTGACATTCTAAGGCATCCTGCAACTGTTCTGTGGAGCTATTAAATCTTTATAGTAAATTTTTTTTTACTTTTTTTTTTTTTTTTTTTTTTTTTATTATTTACAAGCGTCTATATATTTTCTATTATAGAATATTGTCATTTATTACATTGGTTCATCTGTAAATCTCATCAAACGGTCTCGTATCGGCGAAGCAACTGTCCCAAACTTCATCTACAATTTTTGCTGCATGTTCTTTGCTTTGGCAGTTGGGGTTCCCCGAAACACTAATTATTGCCCTCCTTCTAACACAATCTTGGTGTCCCCTTGCCACATGGAATCCTGTCCTAAACCCTCTTCTCTTGAACTCTTCCCAAAACCTGCATTCCCCACTTAACGAAGAGGCTCTGATTTCAGAACATGCATGATGCTTCAGATTTAACCAATCTATTTGCCATTTTAGATCATCGAAATAATGAATTAATTCATGCGAAAGCGTATCCTCTAAATGCCACTTATCACGTAACCTGTTCTGGCACAATAGGATTCCCAATTCAGGATGAAAGCCACCGCCCTTCCAGTCGGGACAGTAATCGCAGATGATCTTCGAATCGTCGAATTTACTGTCGCTACCCTTATTAAGTTTCGTAATAGCTTGTACCATAAAGCGAACTGTGGGAGAGTATTTAAGCATCCAATCTCGATACTCATAACATTTCAGACATTCCTTTTTTAGTTCTCGAGCTTTAGAGTCGTCTTCGTATCGAGTTTTCTCCTCCGGTGTCAAGCCTATACCAGTCTTGTACTGCATGGTCCGTCTCCACCACTCAAACCCAGCATTATCCCCACTGCTATTCATATCGTGCCAAAAAAAAAAAAATTCGGTACTATCAGCTTTCCTTGGTTTTGGTTGTACAAATTATGCCTTACTCTTCTGATCATTTTGATATTAGAACTCTTATTTTTCTTATTTGTTCGCATCGTCATAAATGATAATTGGCGAAAACGCGCCAAAAAGTGAAAAAGTGAGAACTACTTGAAAAAAAAAAGTTTGATATTATAGGTATTATTGCTCAAATAGGTACGATATTGTTGTAGGCATAAAAATTAGATTAGCAGAACCCTTTTCCATTTCATTAACATGTCTAGTTCAATATTTGGCCCACTTACGGGTTTTTTGGAGCGTGTCAATTCACTCAATGCGCCCTACCAAGCATTATCATATGACGAACAAAAGGCCATGACTATTTGGCAAAGAGTCAAATTCTACAACTGGACTTTTGAATTGTGTGCTCTAGGTGTGTTGTTCTTGGTTTATGCTTTCTACAAATTTGGTAACTCCGTTAATTTGAAGCGCGGAAATCAGATTTTCCAATCTTTGCATTCATTTTTGGCCAACGACTTAAAGTTCTCCCGTGTAGGGTTCAATATCAATGATTCCAAAATCTTTACAGTGGAACACCAAAATACATGGTTCTCTTCTTTTGCTACCGGTAGATCCGCCATCAAGAGCATCAACCTAAACCTTCATCTGGTAGCCCGTAGCAACCCTTTCTCTATGTGTCTAGAGTACCTGCTTGGATTTTTTTTTGCAAGTTTGAAAAGTAAGCAATTGGAAGAATTTATGGAGATCGTGATCAGGCCAAATGGTATTTTAGTTACTAGTGAATCTGCTCATCCTAACAAGAATGCGCATGAAATTTTGACCAAATTTAGATTTGTCACTTCTATTGTTAACAAAGAATTCATGAATCAAGCTAGAACTGAAAACTATTTCCTGTCTATTGCACACACTAGTGAAAACGATAAACTACCAAATAACTTCGTCTACATGTCCGATGTTAATCAATTATCAGGGTTCATGTTTCATTACTCCAAGCCCTATGAGGTTTTGTCCCAAGCTGGTAATCTTTTGAAATATATAAGTTTCACCGATTTGCCTGTCAACCCGCCACGCGATGATAAAGAATGGGAATCTTCAATTGAACCAAAGGCTATCATTCGTTGCGCTGTTCCCCAAAATGAGAATGAATTGAAGTTGTTAAACCAAATTATTTCCTTAGTCGTAGAAATCTACGATGGGTTCACTCAAGATTTAGTCCAACAGTCTCCAAACTTATTCATTACCAACGACATCTTGAAAAGAACTACCAACTTGCGTCAGCAAGAACTGAACAAGATCAAAAAGTTTATGAAAGAAACTGAATTGGAATTGGCAAAGGAGAAGAAATTAGAATTGGAAAAAGCCAAAAGACGTCAATTGAAGGCCTCTGGTCAACAAGAAAAGGTAGATCAAAAAATGAAAGAGAAAAGAGAAAGACGTCTCAAAAACAAGCAAAGAACAAGATTTCAGTAAGAACCACTTTGTTCTTCTTTCCTCCTTATAATTTTCTGAACCTCTTCAGTTTTTGTATACGAACGTTTTCCATGTATCCATACATTTAAATAGTAAGTATGTAAATTGGTATGTGGTGTTTTGAATTGCGATGTTGCCTATATACAAGATTGTACGCTATCTGAATACATACTCTTTACCAATCAAATGTCAAGACCGGGGATCTTAACCTCTTCGATAGTAATCCCAGAATCCAATAATCCCTTCTTTTCCTCTTTTGGCTTCTCTTCTTTCTTGTGGCCAAAAACAGATTCTTTACGTAACTCCATGTTCTTTTGAACTTCCGTTTCATGGCGTTTAGAGAGCTGTTGATGGTCTTCCTCTAGCTTTGCCTCAAGTGTTTGGTATTGTTTTAACAGTTCCGTATTTATGTCGTGTTCTTCGCTGAGTATGTATTTTGCACCATTGAAGTTATGTAAATAGTTTCTCATTAAAGATGGTTTGACATTTGCAACTTGTCCTTTATATAATTGAAATCGCGGGAAATCCTTCAGGACTTGAACCTTGACCCTGTGGGTTCTCTTTGTCAGAGCGCTCAGACACACCTGGGTGCAATGTAGCATCTTTGGTCGACCTGTTTCGTTCGTTATTTAGTTAGCCTTTTATATTCCTTACGGTATAACGTAACTTAACTGCCCTTTGAGTTTGCTTTTTCATCGGAAAGAACAAATGAACTAAAAACTTGCAATAATAAACAAAAAAAATACAAAATAACGTGGATGTATTAAACCAAAAACAAAATAAGACAACTCTAAAGCTGTCAAACAGAGATCTAACGGATTGAACCATGTCCAAAGTAATGAAACCCAGCAACGGAAAAGGTTCTAGAAAGAGTTCAAAAGCAGCCACACCTGATACTAAAAATTTCTTTCATGCAAAGAAAAAGGATCCGGTGAACCAAGATAAAGCAAATAATGCTTCTCAAATTACGCCAACAGTGCCACATTCTCATCCATCAGATATGGTTATCCCTGACCATTTAGCCGAATTGATTCCTGAGCTGTATTCTTTCCAACAACTGGTGGATTCCGAGAAAAGATTAGATCATTTTATTCATCTGCGAAACTTACATATGAAGCGAATGGTTGCGCAGTGGGAGAGGTCAAAGCTATCCCAAGAGTTTCTTTATCCTCATTTAAATTTTCCAAATGTAAAATTTCTCCGAATCTTCATTTCAAATGTTAGTGAAAACCAACCCTGGCAAATGGACACAAACAATGAGGCTGACCTTATGGCACTGGAGAATGCCACTTGGACGATGAGAATCGAAGGTCGATTATTGGACAATGTGCAAGCTAATGATCCAGCAAGAGAAAAATTTAGCTCATTCATAGAATCGATAGTGGTAGACTTCAAAAATAAGGAAAACGATAATGTGCCATCGACTAAATTTAATGCGGCCCCTGAAGAAAATGCCACCGAAGGACCCAGTGATAAGAAATTGAACTTAAACTTACCGTTACAATTTTCACTGCCGAATGGTGACAACTCTACTACGACTAATACCGACCAAAATAATGCCACGATGGGGGAGGAGACTGCCAAAAAGGATATGAGTTCTACAACTCCAAAACTAGAATCAGTGAAATGGCAGTATGACCCGAATAATCCTGTAGACTTCGATGGTCTCGATATTAAGAGGGTAGGGTCTGAAAATGTAGAATGCACTATAAGCATCCTGCGAAAATCATCCCCAGAAGAGCCATTTATGAGCTACTCTCCACAACTAACCGCAATAATAGGATTGAAGAGCGGTACATCACATGATGCAATATTTTCCATATATAAATACATCCATTTAAATGAATTGCTTACCAATGATGAGTCTGCATTCGAAAATTTGATGGGCAACAGGAACAATCACAATAGCAACACCAGTACTAGTAAGATGCTTGATGCAGCCTCCAGTCAAGTTTCTATTGTAAAATTAGACACTCAGCTTATTACCTTATTACCCAGCAGTCTTAAAGAATCTTCTCCAGATACAATGAAATTAACGGATTTACTGTCCCTTATTAATAGTACTCACCTGCTCCCATTACAGCCAATTGAAATTGATTACACAGTACGCGTTGATAAAGCTTCCACTTATGGTGAGTTGGTTCTTGATATTGAAGTACCTGATGTCAACGCTCTAAAATTCAATAATACACAAAGAGAAAGTCAAATTGGGGCTGCTGAATTGAATGAAAATGCCAGGGAATTGGAACAAATCAAACCCAAGATAGCTTTACAGGACAAAGAAATAACGTCCGTTCTCTTGAATCTACACGAGAGCAACAAACGATACCGTTTCTTCAAGAAAATTAGTGAGGACCCAGTTAAAGCATTAAATGAATGCATTGCTTCTACCTCGAATGCTTTGAAAGTTTTATCGGGAGATGAGGGCTATAATGAAGATATGGTAAGGCGGGCTAACTTTTACAAGGAAAATGAAGCTATGTTGCGCGAGAATATAGAAGTCATATTATCAAATGGACGAATGTAGGCTTCTTTACATTGATACACAATAGACTGAAGATTTATGTAGTTTTCTTTGTATATAAACTCTAGATAGGAAAAGAAAGGTCACCATTCATTTATAATAATTAAAGACGAACAGACAATGCTGATTTGTTTATAGCGCCTACAAGTAATGGCGGCTGTCTGACTCCATTGTCTCTTTCTAAGAAAAGCGCTGAAAATTTTCTACTGGAAATTTCAGAATATGAAAAAGTAGTAGAGATGAGGGCCACTTAAACACAATAAGCATATAAGGAACCAAGGGAAAAGCAACAAATGAGTGCTAACAATGGTGTCACTGGCAAACTCTCTAGTAGAGTCATGAATATGAAGTTTATGAAATTTGGTAAGACGGATGACGAAGAGAGTTCCAACTCCAATACGCCGTCTAATATCAACTCAGATGTGGAACCTATAGAGCAGAAAGGTAAACTCTTTGGTCTGGATGACTCAGCGTGGGACCTCAATAGCTACAAAGATGATTTAAAAAAAATTTCAGGTAAGGAGAAGAAAAAGGTGAAAAGAGTAGTATATAAGAAGCGACCCAATCTCATAATCTCCAACGTTGGTTACAGTGAACTGCGAAAACCTGAGGGTGTGATAAGTGGGAGAAAAACCTTTGGCGATAATTCTGATGATAGTGGTTCCAGGAAGAGAAAGTTTGATGAAGGCGAACAAAATGAAGACGAGAAAAGGGATGCTAAGGATAAGGAATTTACAGGGAGCCAAGACGATGGAGAGGATGAATATGACCTAGATAAATTATTTAAGGATAGCATCAAAAAGAAAAAGACCAACCATAATGGTAAAAATAAAAATAGAAATTCAAAAAAGTAGCGCAGACAATGCACCAGCAGAAGTACGTATTCGTATATAATAATGAGAACATAATATAAAGCATTGTGTAGTATTTTTTTCGTATTTGTCATAAACCATAAGGACTGCCGTCCTTTCTATTACGCTCAATTCCAAAACATATACAAAAACATGTAAATACACCACTTCTAATTTATCAGATAAATCTCTATCATCAATATCATTGAGATCGTTTTTGTATCTTTGCGTTTTTTTTCATAGCTTGAGTGTCGTCACTCTCCTTTTCGCTACTTCATTATTGCTACCTCATAACTTTCTCTCAAGCTCAAGCATCATCTATTTCTCGAAAAGTTGCGTTGGTGATCTCAAACTCTGCCCCTCCAGTATTAATAATGTTACTTTCAGTACATAAGACTTCAGTTCCATTCACAGAACTCGTCTCATGCACGCCATGCACTTTTATGGAATCTACGCTAGGTACAGATGTTTTTGTACCGTGGTTGCCAAACAAAGTTGTTTGATGTAAGTCTTCATCAACTACGTAGGGCGAAGAGATGGTGTCTCTTTTCGTTAGAAAATTGTCCTTCGCGTAATTGAAAAGCATGGAATGCAAATTGTGCTTATAGGAGAACTGTAAAATGTAAGAAAGCAGCACAATAAGGATGAAGTTGGTGAAAAATTTAGAGATTTTTTGTTTCATTGAGGTGTAGTTGGCGTAGTTAAGCGGTAATTTTATTATGTGGATAGTGTTGGCTGCCGAAACACTCGCCACATATGTAGAGTCCGGAGAGATAGTGACCTCTGTAATGGCAAAACTATGAGCTTGTTTGAATATTTTAGACATTGACAGGTCTTTTAGTTTCACAAGAGCTATGGAATTGTCATTACTTGCCAGTACCGCCAATTCACCCTTCATGTCGACATCCATAGAAGTAATCCCTTTGAATCTGTTTGTCACTTGTTTGGATCTTAATACGGAAGTGTTTCCTGATTTGATGCTTATTTTGGTCAGCACAATACCTTTCCCTTTTTTTAAAGAGGCTGCTATCAATACTGTGTCATCGGCTATGAAGTTTATTTTAGATAAACTCCAATTCTTATCAAAATCTGTTTTCCTAGCAATGCAACTTCCAGTCACTGTTGAAATCACTTCCAAGCTAGAACCGGTGATATAAGCAACAACCTTACCATCAGTGGAAAAGTGTAAATCCTTTACTTCACCCCTAGTCTCGATCTCAAACTTCTCTGTCAAGTCGCTCGGGTCAATGATTCTCATTATAGCAGGTACTTTAGATGATGCGATAGCTGCAACGGTACCTTCTCGTGAAATATAAACCAGCTTCGTGTAGTCATCCGCATTTGTAGATGCGTCAAAGTCTACACTAGTGAGGAACTCCAATTGATCATTCACTTTATCGTATTTAAATTTTCTCAAGTGCTTATTACCTTTACCTTGGGTAATCTTAGTGCTATTTTCATTGCAGCCAACCAAAATGATACCCTTGGAAGCGTCAATTGCAGTAGGAGAGTCGTCGTTGTCTTCCAATGCAAACTCGCTCAATATATGAAACTGTTCCTTCTCAGTATCTTTGGTAGGATCCACGCGCAAGACCGTCAGCTTGTTTGGTATGCCATTGTTTCCTTCTCCTCCACCGCCTGCCACAAGTAATGTGTCGTTATTCAAAAATTTTGCACCGTACGCAGGATACCCGACGTTATAACTAGCTGTCACGAACTTCATAGTGGCTCGATTGTATCTCAACCTTGTTATATATCTGTATTTCTATCACGTATCCTTCTAGGTTTCTGTACACGTTTTTGAATTTTTTGGATTTTTTTTTTTCAACTTTTCTTTTTTCCCTCATTCTTACTCTATTGTCATCACCATTCAAGATAAAGATAATAACTAGCTTTGAGAAATTAGACCAGACGCAGTGGAAGGTTGAATACATGCCTGTGTGAGGGTGGTGCCAATGACCAGTACATTACATACGACAAAAAAAGTGCTCTCCATTCAATCACACGTCATACATGGCTACGTGGGAAACAAGGCCGCTACGTTCCCACTTCAATACAGAGGTTGGGATGTGGACGTATTGAACACAGTTCAGTTTTCTAACCACTCGGGGTACGCCCACTTCACAGGCTTCAAATGCAGCACTGAGGAGTTGGTAGACATTGTAGAGAAGGGCTTGATTGGGTCTCTTAGAATCAAGTATGATGCCGTACTTAGTGGCTATTTACCCAATGTTCAAGCCCTGCAAAAGGTAGCAGGAATAGTGGGTCAATTATGTGAGGGGAGTGAAAACGTCAAGTGGATATTAGATCCTGTACTGGGCGATAATGGAAGGCTGTACGTGGATCGAGAATGTGTTGCGGTATACCAAGACATTTTACAAAACTTCAAAATTTTTTTGGCCACACCAAATCAGTTTGAAATGGAACTGTTGGTGGGGATGTCAATTCGTACCTTAGACGACGCTAAGCAGGCATTTAAACTATTTCATAAAAAGTACCCTCGAGTAAGCCGAATAGTTGTCACTAGTCTGGAATTATCTGAATTCCTGAGCAACGACACTTACGTAGTAGCAGGGTTTGATTGCTCGGCCAGTGAAGAGATATTCTTCTATGAAATCCCCAAGATCAACGCAAAATTTAGTGGAAGTGGTGATTTAATCAGCGCCATGCTCACTGACTCGTTACTAGGCGACCGCCGCTGCACACAGCTGTCATTAAGCGCATCCTTGGGCCAAGTGCTGTGGCTCGTCACCAGTATCCTACAAAAAACGTATGATTTAAACATAGCTGAGCGGGGCCCACAAGATTCCACGATAGATATCAAGGATTTAAAGCTGATTCAGTGTAGAGACATCCTAAAGCAAGATCTCATACCCTCCATTGGCAAGCCAAAAACCATTAAAATATGATTCTTACGAAACGGTATGCTCCTTCCTCATTGGGGTGCGGCTGCTGCAGGAACCTGCCTAAATAGGAAAATACATTCCTGATTTGGAAACTGTAGGCACACGACGCGTCCCTTTGGAGAAGATCGATCCTTCTTTGGGTCTTTCAATTTGATTGGAAAAAAAATATTTAAAAAAATAGAAGAAAAATATAGAATATATAGAATATATAGAATCAACTACTGCAGTAGATAAATAAAGAAGACTATTCATATTCAGTATCACAATTGAAAGATTATTACAATTTGTATACATTGGTTCCCAATGAAGAGCTTTTTTCTTTATCTTTATGTGGCATTCATGTTTAGTTGCATAACGGCTCTGCCATTACCTGTGGATAACAAAAGGGCTTCTTCAGACTCCTTAGACCTAAAGAAAAAATACGCACCAGACCCTCCTATTACACATAATGTAAACATCGGAATTGTTTTCACAGATCCTGAAAGTTCGGAAGAGGCCGGCCGTCTCATAACAATAGACTTATACGGGACTATGGTGCCCAAGACAGTAATGACTTTTTGCCAGTATGTTGATAGTGTAAAAGATCGCCTTGCTTCTCGTCACAGTTACTCGCCAGAACGCGATTTTGATAAAATTCTACCGAATGGAGCTATAGAAGGTAGCTCCGTTTCTTCCTCCTCTATTGAAGAAACGGAAATGTTGGCTCCAAAACTCCCGGAAGAAAATCATAGTTTAATTCATGATAGGCCAGGCAGAGTTTCCATGATTAAGGACGATAGGGGTCTTAAGTTTATAATTGAGACCAGTGAGACGCCACTTGAAGGTGAAAGTGTTGTGTTTGGCCAAGTTACCGCCGGATTAAAAGATCTGATGGATAAACTAGCTAATGTGAAAACTGACGAAAATGGCAAACCAGAGCAACCAATAACAATAGGTTACATTTCATCCCAGGAACACAGGGTTCAGCATGCAAAGGAAGCTCACGAAAAGTATTTACAAAGGCTTCAAGATTACCAAAACGGCGATTTGGAAAAAGGTATTACCTTGAAGAATTATTTATACCAGGGTAGTCAAAGAAAGTTAGAAGACGCAAAATATAATCAGCTTCACCATCCTTTACCAAAGATTATGCTTGGTATTTCGGTATTGTTACTTTTCTACGTTTTGGCCAAGTACAGGAAAAGAATATTCAACAGATCGTCTAAAATAGTTTCTATTAGAGAGGATTAAAATGTTTCGATCCATCCGCTTAATATTCATTCATTTTGTATCACATACATACGTATAAATATACATAACTTACCTCGTCTTTATTATGCCAACCATCATCCCAAGGTTTTACGTAACAGTTCCTCTATGGATTCCTTTTCTAGGTACTTCCCAATCAGCACAATTTTACACTCTTTATTGGATCCGTCATATTTGCCTGGAAAGACATCGTAGGTGTCGCGGACGCCTTGGATTACACGAGCAATGGGATTCTCTCCTTCAATAAGTATCAGACCTTTAGTTCTTTGTACTTCCCAATCACGGCCGTCATCTCGGCGATGCCCTCCCAGCACTGACATGGCTCCAAAATTCTTCCACAATAAAGGTTGCAAAAATTGCTTAATAAACTTATTATTATATTCTTCCTCGTTTTTTAATGGTCTGAAATTAAGCATTATTGTGCCCATTCGATCATCATGAATGGTACCGTTTCCGCTACCACTATCTAAGATGTCAGATATCCGTATACTGTCGTATGCATGAATATCTAGTAAATTTTGAATCGGGGTATCACTATACTTGGTGAAGAACATCGGTGCGATAGAATTTATTTCCCGTACTCTTTCTTTTAATTGTTTGACCATTTCTGGTGAATGTTCGATAGTATCGTATTTGTTCATTATAATTCGATCAGCCATGGCTAGTTGGAAGTGTGCGATAGTCAAATTCCCCTCCAAACCAACTTTGTCACCATGCCAGTGGGCATCGATGGAAATATCATCTAAGCATTTTAGTATATGCTCACAATCCAAAACCGTGATGATCCCGTCAATGTAAACGCTGCTATTCAATCCTTCGTCCTGCCAGAACATTTTTGCAATAGGGGCGGGATCTGCAATACCAGAGGTCTCTAAAAGGATATAATCGATTTTACCAGGTGAACGTTCCACCATATCTTCGATGGCTTTAACACCTATATTTTTCAACGAACAACACAGACACCCGTTACCCAAATCCAACCATTCCTGGTAGCTGTTCGATCCATTTTTAATGGTCATAGCTTTTTCGATTTCACTAGAATCTCCAAATTCATTTAAAATTACGGCAATTTTTTTATCTGCACCTTTTAATGCAATTTTTTCCAGCAACGTCGATTTACCTGATCCTAGATAGCCGGTAATAATGCTCACAGGAATACGCTTTTTCTCGTGCACATCTGTTACACCTGCAGAAGTGTTCCCCACTTGCTTGTTTACCCTTTCAACTTTTGCATCGCTAACAATATTTCCACCATCATACGAGACATTTTCCAAAATTTCTTGTAGATTATTTTCTTCACCTGTTACGAGGCAGGGTAGTTCACCATCTTCTTCTTCATTGAACTTGATGTTTCTCAATGCAGACATTCTTCCGCTTTAAAAGTTGAAAATTCCTCAATGAAAAGGGTGTTCTTGGCTTTACAAGCGCATTAAACATTTAATATTATATAATATTTATAACATACATGTTATTCCAATAGTGAAAAAAAAAAAATGAAAATGAAAATGAAAAATTCGGCCCTTAAAAATGAACAACCTTTACCAGCCGGCATTAAATGTCGTGGCACTTCACAGTTTATAACGCAAGGAATTTACTAATAGCAAGTGAAACCATTAACGATTAGTGTTGTTAAGAGAGTTGAATAAAGCCATTAAACAACGATTCAGTTGACAATGCGTTGGTCTGTCCTTGATACAGTGCTATTGACCGTGATTTCCTTTCATCTAATCCAAGCTCCATTCACCAAGGTGGAAGAGAGTTTTAACATTCAAGCCATTCATGATATTTTAACCTACAGCGTATTTGATATCTCCCAATATGACCACTTGAAATTTCCTGGAGTAGTCCCTAGAACATTCGTTGGTGCTGTGATTATTGCAATGCTTTCGAGACCTTATCTCTACTTGAGTTCTTTGATCCAAACTTCCAGGCCTACGTCTATAGATGTTCAATTGGTCGTTAGAGGGATTGTTGGCCTCACCAATGGGCTTTCTTTTATCTATTTAAAGAATTGTTTGCAAGATATGTTTGATGAAATCACTGAAAAGAAAAAGGAAGAAAATGAAGACAAGGATATATACATTTACGATAGCGCTGGTACATGGTTTCTTTTATTTTTAATTGGCAGTTTCCACCTCATGTTCTACAGCACTAGGACTCTGCCTAATTTTGTCATGACTCTGCCTCTAACCAACGTCGCATTGGGGTGGGTTTTATTGGGTCGTTATAATGCAGCTATATTCCTATCTGCGCTCGTGGCAATTGTATTTAGACTGGAAGTGTCAGCTCTCAGTGCTGGTATTGCTCTATTTAGCGTCATCTTCAAGAAGATTTCTTTATTCGATGCTATCAAATTCGGTATCTTTGGCTTGGGACTTGGTTCCGCCATCAGTATCACCGTTGATTCATATTTCTGGCAAGAATGGTGTCTACCTGAGGTAGATGGTTTCTTGTTCAACGTGGTTGCGGGTTACGCTTCCAAGTGGGGTGTGGAGCCAGTTACTGCTTATTTCACGCATTACTTGAGAATGATGTTTATGCCACCAACTGTTTTACTATTGAATTACTTCGGCTATAAATTAGCACCTGCAAAATTAAAAATTGTCTCACTAGCATCTCTTTTCCACATTATCGTCTTATCCTTTCAACCTCACAAAGAATGGAGATTCATCATCTACGCTGTTCCATCTATCATGTTGCTAGGTGCCACAGGAGCAGCACATCTATGGGAGAATATGAAAGTAAAAAAGATTACCAATGTTTTATGTTTGGCTATATTGCCCTTATCTATAATGACCTCCTTTTTCATTTCAATGGCGTTCTTGTATATATCAAGAATGAATTATCCAGGCGGCGAGGCTTTAACTTCTTTTAATGACATGATTGTGGAAAAAAATATTACAAACGCTACAGTTCATATCAGCATACCTCCTTGCATGACAGGTGTCACTTTATTTGGTGAATTGAACTACGGTGTGTACGGCATCAATTACGATAAGACTGAAAATACGACTTTACTGCAGGAAATGTGGCCCTCCTTTGATTTCTTGATCACCCACGAGCCAACCGCCTCTCAATTGCCATTCGAGAATAAGACTACCAACCATTGGGAGCTAGTTAACACAACAAAGATGTTTACTGGATTTGACCCAACCTACATTAAGAACTTTGTTTTCCAAGAGAGAGTGAATGTTTTGTCTCTACTCAAACAGATCATTTTCGACAAGACCCCTACCGTTTTTTTGAAAGAATTGACGGCCAATTCGATTGTTAAAAGCGATGTCTTCTTCACCTATAAGAGAATCAAACAAGATGAAAAAACTGATTGATAATAGCTAACGTCAATTCCAATAAAATATATAGCGAGCGTTTTACATTAATCCACCTCGACTAGACTTCAAATTTTCACTTTTATATCTTACCTTTATAAATTTCTGTTCTCAAAATCAAAACAATTATAAAAAAATGCTATCATTAATCTTCTATCCTTGAATTAACATTATATACTCTCCCCCCACTACATTATATTTTGATTTTACATATAATACAACAAACCTTCTCAACTTAACTACTCTCTTTCCTCAGTATCTGTAGAGGAAGAATCGTCGCCAAAGGCTATTTCTCTAATTTGTACAATCCAAGGATCCATCAACAGCTCAACCGCACTGGCTCTCTTGGAGGGGTTTTGAATAAGACATCTTTCCAGAAATTTCATACCAGCAGACGACACTTCATCCTTAGTAGGGAATTGTGGGGTATGTCCTGCAGCAACATGGTACATGATAGCCCATTCATTATCTAAGTCAGCCCATGGCCGTCTACCAGTGATCATTTCTAATACCACGCAGCCTAACGACCAAACATCGTCTGCCCCAAGTTTGCCTTTGGTGGTAGATCCAGTGATGGATTCTGGAGCCATGTACATAGGAGTTCCCATCATGTCTAATAGAGCATTTTCGTTATTTTTCACTGCCTTTGAATCAGAAACATGGGTAACATCTTCGTGTTCACCATCTGCGTTTTCGATTTTGTTCATACTTGCCAATCTAGTTCCATTATTAGCAATTTTTTTAGCAGCACCAAAATCAACATACTTAATAACACCATTAAAATCTAGTAGGATGTTTTCGGGTTTAACATCACGGTGAACAATGCCGGATTCATGCAAATATGCAAGTCCTTCTAGCAATTGTAAAGTGTAGACTTGAGTGACCATTTCATCTTCAATACGACCATGCTCCAAAAGAGCTGCTAGGGAACCGCCTTCACAATATTCCATAAAGATGTTAACTTTATCACGATGAACTTCAACACCGTAATATGAAACTATATTTGGATGGTTCAATATCTCTAAGACACTCATTTCCTCCTTGATTAAGGGGAATATTTTTTGCATTGATTTGCTATCTTGAATATTGATTTCCTTGACTGCTAAAATCTCACCATTATCCAAATCAACAGCAGAATATACCCTTCCAAAAGTACCGCCACCAATAAAGTTCCTCTTTTGCCATCTCATAGAAACGTTCGATATGGAAGATGCCAAAGAAACAAGGTACTTGTTACCTTTGTCACTATCATCAATTACTTTACCAGTTTGATGAGGATTCCGCTTTATCCTTTCTTCCAATTCCATTATACTTTGTACTCGGAACTCGGAATTCACTTGTAGCATCATATCATCGTCAAACACATCTTCCAAATCAAGATTTGATCTAGCTTGTTGATTGATTTTCTCAACTTCTATGGAGCGTGCGCCTATTATATCAAAATGAGAAATAAGTAATGACATGCATTCTGAAATTTTTTGTTTTAAAGAAGAAAATTGGCATTCATCAAGAGCTAGTATGTTCCAACCGCTTACCATATGCATCGCGAACTCCATTGACGTGACACACCACCTAAATACCCTTTGATCAGTCGGATCACAGTCTTCAGCTAAGAACTTCAGCCATCCGATACTTAACCGCATCATTAAAAGTATTATAATGGATCTTTTTTCATTGTTGGCAACATTAATTCTCAAAAAGTTCAGACCAAAATCCCTCCCAAAAAGGAAAATATTATTCAATAAATCATTCACAGGACTTACCTTCTTGAACGTGGTCACAATCTTTGTATAGTTCTTCAGAACACTGTACGTGCATCTGAAATATGCTTTATTTATCCTTTGTAAGTTGTTTTTAACCGTTTCTGAGGAAGATTTTTTTTCCAAGAAAGAAACTGAGCTACCAGATATCTGTTGGAACCTGTCACATTGGTATTCTAAGGCATAACTGGATCCTTGGCACATCAAATCTATTGAATTAGGAATTACTTTCAAGTTCAATCCCTCTGGTTTAATTGTTTTGTTATCGGATAGATTATACATCTCACCCTCCCAAAGTAATGGCTCTTGCGGAGTCAATACCAATACATAACCAAGAGAGTTCAATCTTGTCTCCAGTTCATAAATCTCTTCCTCCGTGCTCCTGCTGTTTTCAAAATCCGGTTCACGATTGACTCTATTACCGTTATAAGATCCAGGCTGGGTGGTCAAATCGTTTTTGATATAATAAAATGGGGTACCATCATTCGAGATATCTGAACCCAGTGATGAGTTGGAGTTCCAATTATCATCCAAAGCATTATAAATTGTCAGACTGTTATTAATTTCTAGCTTAGGCACTAAATCACAACCGATGTCTGAATTCTTAATGATTCTTAAAATATCATCATCTTTACAGCCTAATAGCTCTGGGCTACCAATTAAATAAGTACCATTTTGCTCTAGGTAACCTCCTGTGTATATAAGAAAGTGGCCTGTTTCTTTTAGTTGCTTTAGCAGATAGTTGTGATCTTCTATCTTGTAGCGGACAAAATTTTGAAATGCTTTTGTCAAAATATTGGTGAATCTATTGAGTTTTCTTTTCATGGATCCAAGTATTTCGAATATTTGCACCAGCCATTTTTCAGCAGCAGCTTCATTCTCTAATTTTGGCGGAGTGTTTTGCTGCCTTAAAAGGTAAGCGTGCAATCTGTGAACCAATCTAAGTGTCAACTTCGTAAATTCTGCTGCGATCAGTTCGCCTGCATCATCAATATAATAGCCGACGTTTCTAAACATTTCCCAATATTTTAATAACAGATCAGGTTCTTTAGAAGTCTTGAATGAGTTTTTGCCACTATATAATATTCTCAGTTCCAAAATGGAGAAAAAATATTCCAATCCTTCAACAACGGTATGATCAAATTCGGGATCGATTTTCACTTTAAAAAACCAGTCATTACAGTAAGAAGCAACAGTGAATTTCATTTGGACTGCCAACTTAATATATGTACTAAAATCGTCCATCATTTGATCGATCATCATCAAGGTTGGATTCTGTATTTTCTTCGCGTAAGATAGGCGAATTAGTATTATATCTTTTACCAAACGCATTGGAAACATCAATAAAAATTCCAGATCTTGATCCAAATAAGATAGATTCAATTCATTCCAAGTTTTTTGGTATTTCAAGAAGAAAAATTTGGCCTTCAAAATCCATGGTGCTAATGGAAAGAATATTTTTTTTTGAAATATCAGTTCAATATCCTTTTCCTTCATAATTTGCTCCGCAAAGCGTTTACAATTAGTGGCGAAAACGGCTGGATCATCCAAATTCACGGTGGTGTTATCCACTTCGGTAGTGCTTTCTAGCTCTTTATTGCCAACTATCCATTTTTTCAGGTACGCAATATTAGTATCAAAGTTAAATTTGAAATTAAGCCAACTATTCAAAGTATCTATTCGATTCCTGAATGCTTCTGTTTTAGTAATGGGTTTTTCAGCATGCATTCTTTTAATGTTAGGCCATAGATTTAAGACTCTATAATATTTGTCTACTAGTGATTTGATAGTCTCTGCAGCCTCGTCAGCGCTCATATTATCTTCTAGTTTAAAGGCCATGATTTCTTGAAATACGGAGTCAGTAGAATCCCTAAAAATCCTCAGAGATTTGTTCTGATCTTCCACGGTCCTCCCATTCATCCATGCCTTCAACTCAATCCAAATGTCATCTGAAAACTGAGTATTGAAGCCAGGGCCTTTCCCTTGATTTGCAATCTTCGTTTTTTCATTCCTCACAATATCTCCCTTCAGTACCTTAGATAACATTGTTTGCCATTCAAATCGGTTGTTCACCATAGGATTTTGTAACAATTTTGACAGCAAATCCTCGCTCCCCAGTATGGAATGCCACTCCTCATCTTCTATTTCACACGGTTGATCATTGTTCACATCCCTCAACCAATCCAATTTGCCCTTTAGATAATTTAGGCTCATCGAAACAACATTTTCATTATTTTTTGTGCTCGACGTAATAAAATTATAACCAAAATTGAAGTCGTTATCTTTATCCTCACCTTCTACCTTTAAAAGATCATCCATTTCTAGTTCTAAGTCATCTTCACCTTTGTTACTAAAATTTTCTTCGTCATCTTCAAAGTTGGATGATGCGACTATACCTCTAGTGTAATAATCATCATTAGCACGGTTTCTCATTTTTCTTAAATATAACTGTTCATTTAATACATATTGTTTTTTGTATGTTCGGAGGCTCGTTGTGCTTCCACCATGGTGGCCTACAGACCGTTGCGAGCTATTTGTCGTGACAATATCCTGCAAAGTGGAGGAACTTGTTGACCCATTTGGTTGCGATCTGGTGGGAATGTGTTTGTTCGAAGTTTGGTTTGTAATATTTTGTGGCGTTGACATAATCGATGTATTCGTTGTATTTAGTGAAGCCAGTTCTGGTGATATCACTAACGTTGGGGTCGTCAATAATGGATCTTGATTACTATTCACGGGAGCGGGCTTCTTAATAATCTCGCTCTCTGTTTTACTAGCCTCAACTTTCTTATGTACAGGAACAGGTTGAGTAGACAACTTCGGTAGAGACTGCTGAGGATTTTTTGGTAGAGGAAGACCAATATTCGAGGGCCGTCTACTAGATCTTGCCGAGGAGCTGGAGGACCCAGAAATGGCATTTTGATGAAAAAACTGACCTTGAGGTATACCCGGAAGACGATTGAATAGCTGTACTGTATTTAATGGAGACTCTCCAGGGCTGTAAACAGCGTTTGGTGATCTAAAGTACTGGGTAGAATGCAGCCCTGGGCTGATGGGCGATGACGCTACTCGAGCCTGCGTAGTATTGGAATTTCGCCCTAAACTTTCCGACCTTAGTCTAGATGAAGATGATGAAGATGACTGCCTCATCTTGGAGCTGCTGGGCTTTTCCGTGGAATCGCCGTAAGGCTTATAATTGAAGTAGTCTGAATGCGACATTATTTGTGCCTGTCAAATAGTTTACGCAAAGGCTTCTCTTCTTTTTAGTAATGGCAGACTGTTTGTACTTGAAACTGCCCAATAGTAACTTGAAGGACAGACGGAGCTCACACAAAAGTTAACAAATATGCTGGAACCTTTTTTTTTCCTTTGAATTCTTTGTAAACCAGTAATTCGTTTTGAAAACACCCGTTCTTAGCTGTTCTTTAACAGTACTACTCTCTAAGGCAATAACACACTGGGGCAGCAACAATTACAATCTTCTAACCTCTTCTAATCTGCAGATTTGGCTTCTTTCTATCTCTGTTTACCCACCTTTATCACTCTTTTCAGATTAATCAATTCTTTCCATACAAAGAAACGCCCGAAAAGTGGCGCGAGTTTCCCGGGTGATGGAGCAGTAATTAATAATGCAAAACTGCTAAAATACCCACTGTTTCAGGGTATGAAACGCGGTATTTTCAGCGAGTTGTAGGTAATTTGGAACAGTTCGTGACTGTTTATTAAGTTCCACTCATTGCAGTTGTATCCCCACTGTGTACTTTTATTTTTGGTTAGAGAATTGGCCCAGTAGAGATGGAATTGGACGAATGTTTAGAAAGGCTATACAAGGCCCAGTTACTACCTGAAGTGACTGTAAGGGCACTCTGCTTTAAGCTGAAGGAAATGCTAGTGAAGGAGTCAAACGTGATTCACATTCAGACCCCTGTCACAGTCGTGGGGGATATGCATGGACAGTTTCACGATATGCTGGAGATCTTCCAAATAGGCGGCCCTGTTCCTGATACGAATTATCTGTTCTTGGGCGACTATGTAGACAGGGGGTTGTACAGTGTGGAAACAATTATGCTATTGATTGTGCTTAAGCTTCGATATCCTAGTAGAATTCATCTTTTGAGGGGAAACCACGAGTCACGTCAAATCACGCAGAGCTATGGTTTCTACACGGAGTGCTTGAACAAGTACGGTGGCAATTCAAGAGTTTGGCAATATTTGACAGATATATTTGACTATCTAGTGTTATGCTGTATTATCGACGACGAAATTTTTTGTGTTCATGGTGGGCTCTCGCCCAATGTTCAAACCATAGATCAGATCAAGATTATTGATAGATTTCGAGAAATTCCACACGATGGCGCCATGGCAGACTTGGTTTGGTCTGATCCGGAAGAAAACAATAACCCCACGTTAGATCATCCAGATAACTCTGGACAACATTTCCAGGTGTCACCTCGTGGAGCAGGTTACACTTTCGGAAGAAGCGTGGTGGAGAAATTCTTACGTATGAACGATATGAACAGAATATACAGAGCCCATCAGTTATGTAACGAAGGTTACCAGATATATTTTGACGGATTGGTTACTACTGTATGGTCGGCGCCAAACTATTGTTATCGGTGCGGCAATAAAGCATCTATTCTGGAACTGTATAGTAAAGATCAATTCTACTTCAACGTTTTCGAAGAGGCACCTGAAAATAAACTGTTGAAAGAGAACAGTATGAACGACAATGCCTTAGAAGATAGCATATCTAATCCGGTAGCCAACAGGAAATTGATTGCAGATTATTTCGAAGACGACTCTGCCTCCGCAGATGGCTCCACGGACCCTGAAATGTACATATTTTCAGATGTATACCAAGCCAGATCTGCTTCTAACAGACATGTTGATTACTTCTTGTAGCTTACTAAACAATAGAAAAGCATTATAGAGACAACGCCATCTTATTATTTCTACATATTCTATCTCTCTCGGTTGCAAATGTATGTATTGTGTATTTAGATCAAAAAAAAAAAAACAGCGCATTTTCTACAGGTAATACAGCTCCAAATTTGTCTGATCATGTACCTCATAATCTTCCAGAGAGATATGGTCTTTTAAAACACTTCCACCCTTCTGCAACACAATTTTGTTTGGTTGGGTGCCAATTTGCAAGGACAATACTTTTTTGAAATCACCTACACTATCTTCAGCAAGGCACTTCACTCTGACTTTTTTGCCTAATCGGTCATTCACAACTACCTCAATCATTTTCAGAGTATTTATTTGCAATCTAAGCTTTGCCACCGCTCCTCTTTCTCAATCTTTTCCTCTCCCTCCTCATCTCTCTCAGCCAAAACCGCGAATATATAAAAACAAGCAAGTCTCCCGTAGAACTTTTACACGATGACCTTTCGAGATTTCACAAGGGGGATAAAGGAATGCTGTCCGATACAATTGACACAAAGCAACAACAGCAACAGCTTCATGTCCTGTTCATAGACTCTTATGATTCATTCACCTACAATGTAGTGAGACTAATTGAACAACAAACTGATATCTCACCGGGAGTCAACGCCGTGCACGTGACGACGGTACATAGTGATACGTTCCAATCTATGGATCAGCTATTGCCACTTTTGCCGCTTTTTGATGCTATCGTTGTTGGCCCAGGACCTGGGAATCCCAACAATGGTGCACAAGATATGGGTATAATATCTGAGCTTTTCGAGAATGCCAATGGAAAGTTAGATGAAGTTCCAATATTGGGTATATGTCTTGGGTTCCAAGCAATGTGCTTGGCTCAAGGTGCTGATGTCAGTGAGCTAAATACTATCAAGCATGGGCAAGTGTATGAAATGCATTTAAACGATGCAGCCAGAGCTTGTGGCCTTTTTTCTGGTTATCCCGATACGTTCAAATCTACGAGGTACCATTCATTGCATGTCAATGCCTTCGGCATTGACACCCTTTTGCCCTTATGCACAACCGAAGATGAGAACGGTATTCTTTTGATGAGTGCTCAAACGAAAAATAAGCCATGGTTTGGCGTACAGTACCACCCGGAGTCATGTTGTTCAGAATTGGGGGGGCTGTTAGTCAGTAACTTTCTCAAGTTGAGTTTCATAAATAACGTGAAGACAGGAAGGTGGGAAAAGAAGAAACTTAATGGAGAGTTTTCCGATATCCTATCTCGATTGGATAGGACTATTGATAGAGACCCCATATACAAGGTAAAAGAGAAATATCCGAAGGGCGAGGACACAACTTACGTTAAGCAGTTCGAGGTCTCTGAAGACCCGAAATTGACATTTGAAATTTGCAACATCATACGAGAAGAAAAATTTGTCATGTCATCTTCTGTGATTAGTGAAAATAGGGGTGAATGGTCTATCATTGCTTTACCAAACTCCGCATCCCAGGTATTCACTCATTATGGAGCTATGAAAAAGACTACAGTTCATTATTGGCAAGATAGTGAAATTAGTTACACCTTGTTGAAAAAGTGTCTAGATGGTCAAGATTCGGATTTGCCTGGCTCCCTTGAGGTAATACATGAAGATAAATCCCAATTTTGGATCACTTTGGGTAAATTTATGGAGAATAAAATAATCGATAACCACAGAGAAATACCTTTTATTGGAGGTCTTGTTGGCATTTTAGGTTATGAAATAGGTCAGTACATTGCATGCGGCCGTTGCAATGATGATGAGAATTCCCTTGTTCCCGACGCCAAACTAGTTTTTATCAACAATAGTATAGTCATTAATCACAAGCAAGGGAAGCTTTATTGTATTTCTCTGGATAATACATTTCCAGTGGCATTAGAACAATCGTTAAGGGACAGTTTTGTTAGAAAGAAGGATATTAAGCAATCCCTGTCCTGGCCCAAGTATCTTCCAGAGGAGATAGACTTCATTATAACTATGCCCGATAAACTTGACTACGCTAAGGCGTTTAAGAAATGTCAGGATTATATGCATAAGGGTGATTCTTATGAAATGTGTCTCACAACGCAAACCAAAGTTGTACCATCTGCGGTGATAGAACCCTGGAGGATTTTCCAGACCTTGGTACAAAGAAACCCGGCTCCATTTTCAAGTTTTTTTGAGTTTAGAGACATTATTCCCCGCCAAGATGAAACGCCTCCAGTTTTGTGCTTCTTAAGTACTTCTCCAGAAAGGTTTTTGAAGTGGGATGCAGACACATGCGAGCTACGTCCCATCAAGGGAACTGTGAAAAAAGGACCGCAAATGAACTTGGCAAAAGCCACACGAATCCTGAAGACACCAAAAGAATTTGGTGAGAACTTAATGATTTTGGACTTAATCAGAAATGACCTTTACGAGTTGGTTCCTGACGTTAGGGTGGAGGAATTCATGTCCGTGGAAGAATATGCCACCGTTTACCAACTCGTTAGCGTCGTAAAGGCACATGGATTGACCTCTGCCAGTAAGAAGACGAGATATTCAGGCATTGATGTCCTTAAACACTCGCTTCCTCCGGGATCTATGACGGGAGCCCCCAAGAAGATTACTGTGCAATTATTGCAGGACAAGATAGAAAGCAAGCTAAACAAACATGTCAATGGTGGAGCACGTGGTGTTTACAGCGGTGTCACGGGATATTGGTCTGTGAATTCCAACGGAGATTGGTCTGTTAACATTAGATGTATGTATTCCTACAACGGCGGAACCAGCTGGCAACTCGGTGCAGGGGGGGCCATAACAGTCTTAAGCACACTAGATGGGGAACTAGAGGAAATGTACACCAAGTTGGAGAGCAACTTGCAAATTTTCATGTAGATATTTGTATATTATTAGATATGTATGCAAACATTTTCTTTAGAATAATATACTATTCTTGTACGATGCAGAATTTTTTTTTTTTTCGCTTTAGGAAAATGACGTTTTGTGCCGTGGAAAACCCTGGAAAAGGATATTGGAAAAAAGTTAAAGCATGGTCATGTAGGGAAGACTTTCCTTCCAATTTACTTATCAATAGGTTATAATGTATGCTTGACGGAGCAGAATTCTTTCAAACCATAAGATAATAGATATTATAACATTTTAGTACATAAAAGAGGCCCGAGAAAATAGATTTTAACTGGAATAATTTTTTGCAAGATGACAACAACCGTACCTAAAGTGTTTGCATTCCATGAATTTGCAGGAGTAGCTGAGGCAGTTGCCGATCATGTTATTCACGCACAAAACTCTGCCCTTAAGAAGGGTAAAGTCTCAAGGTCCACACAGATGTCCGGAACGAGCCTTAACGGAAATGGTAACACAGAATCCAAAACGATGGAGAGAGTAAATTCTGTAAGGAGTAATGCCTCCAGCCGTGGTGGTAGTGAAGACGGCGCCACTAAGAAATTGAAAAAGGAGAAAGAAAGGCGCTTCAAGATTGCGTTGTCCGGTGGTTCGTTAATCCAAGTGTTGCACGAAGGATTGTTGAAAAGAGACGACGTTCAATGGGGTAAATGGGACATTTACTTTGCTGATGAAAGACTAGTGCCCTTTAGCTCCAGTGAAAGCAATTACGGTCTTGCTAAGAGAAAAATATTCGATTTAATAGATACGGAGAAGTACGGAACTCCGAAAATTTATCACATTGATGAGTCATTGATTAACGACCCTCAAGAGTGTGCAGATAACTATGAGAAAATTCTAATTAAAGGATTTGCCGGTAGAGATTCTGTGAAACTACCGATGTTTGATCTGTTTCTGCTTGGCTGCGCTCCTGACGGTCACATAGCCTCGTTATTCCCCAATTTTCAAGAGAATCTACGTGAAAATCTGGCATGGGTCATACCTGTAGAAAATGCACCCAGCGGACCTTCGAATAGGATTTCACTGACCATCCCAGTGATTTGTCACTCTCATAGAGTCACCTTTGTTGTAGAGGGCGCCACAAAGGCACCTGTAATCAAGACAATAATGGAAAGGCCTGAAAAGGGATTGCCTAGTAGTATTGTCAATGAGGGCGCCGCCGGTCGTGTTTCATGGTTTGTAGACGACGATGCTTTGAAAGATGTCTTTGTAATTAAGAAGAAGTACAAGTTTTATGATGATGAGAATTTGACTGAGTAGGTGTTTAGTTTTTGGGTTCTTTTTCTTTCTGATGATAATGACAACTAATGACAATACTATGATTTAACCTTAACCATTTTCTTTTTTTAGCTCTTTCTATCCCCACCCTTCCCTTTAGTAATCGCAATAAATCACCCTATGTTTTTGAATTTTCTCGAGAAGTAACTTTATATAAAACAAGTCATCTTAGTGACGTAGTGTGCATATATAACATACAACATATATAATATATACAATAACCCTTTAGAAAAAAATAATAACAACCACAGTGGATATTTCCCTTTTGGACCTATGGCTTCCGCTAAGAGAAAAGCATGCTTTTAAGTTTTCTTTTCTTTCAAGGAGATTATTTGGTCTTAAGCGAAGTGAGAGATTGAAACAAAATGTTAATTACAGAGTTTACGAAGAATCAGTTTGCAAGACCACCTTATTCGTATGGCATTATCAAGCTTTGTGTGTAGACTATCCACACAAACATGATTCAACATACATAGCAGTGGTAGGTATACAACGGATATAAAAACCTTAACTCTACGTGTAGAAAATGTAAAAGGGTAGAGCGGTTGCAAAAAAGCAAGTTTTAGTAGGATTCCAGGAACAGCTTCTCATCTTGCTAGATAACATACGGCAATAATGACAAAATACACTGAGCCATGCGGTTGTTACACTTTCCCAAAATAGTAATCTACTTCTCCCATTTTTTATATTTTGCGTATCACACCACATCGTCCCTCAACACAAAAGTTTTTGTTCTTGTTGACAAGACTGTCATTTTCCCCTTGAGTGACTTTATGTCGCTGATTCATTCATTTCGGCATTGTTTGCTGTTTATTCCCCAGATTCTTTCCGCTTTGCTTGGCTGCCCCTTTCCCCGGAAGCCTCGAGATTAAGATGAAAAGACTAATAGCCAGGCTGTTAACCCCTTGTTGATACAGTTTGGACACCCCCTACTAGTTAGCTGTGTATCCTGAATCTATGTCAAGCAAAAATTGCTTACATACAGTAAGGTATTTTTTATAATCCCGCCAACACTATGTCGACTCCTTCATTTTGGACATCTTCTTTACATGGACGAACCAGAGAAGGAGGTCGGCTCGAAGGGAATGTAAAGCTATCATAGGGGTATAAATAAGAGACACATTGTTCTATTATAGAGAAAAATATTTTATAGATCTTGTATCTCATCTTGCGTAATATAACCAAACAAAGGTTTTCCTTATACTATATCAAACCAAAAAAAAAAAAAGCAAAACAACAAATAATCATAATATCATGAAGTCAAGTATTCCAATCACCGAAGTATTGCCAAGAGCAGTGGGTTCGTTAACATTCGATGAAAATTACAATTTACTGGATACATCAGGTGTCGCAAAAGTCATCGAAAAGTCACCAATCGCAGAAATAATCAGGAAATCAAATGCCGAGTTAGGTAGGCTGGGCTACTCCGTCTACGAAGATGCTCAATATATAGGTCATGCCTTCAAGAAAGCTGGCCATTTTATTGTGTACTTCACTCCAAAGAACAAGAACAGAGAGGGCGTTGTTCCTCCTGTAGGAATAACCAATTAGCTCAGAACAGAATTAGTGTTAATAGCGGTGACAGTAGTTTTATTGTATCTCACCTTTTTTTATGTATAATCATATAATGACTTAATTATTTTTGAAATGTTTCTTTTTTTTTTAGTTATAACCCTTTTTACGGATTCTTACGTACTTATTTAATCTTTCTAGTAGACAATCTTTCTACCGGTGAAGGTTCTTCTTGCCTGTTGTCTGCCTTCTGCACTCAATTCATCATTTTCATCATCTTCGTCCACCTTGGCTCTATTTAAGACTTTGATGAACGAGTCCACTCTGAATCTCATTCTGGAGTGCATGTAGGCTTTAGAGCACTTTATGTGATAATGGAAGTAGTTTCTAAACAATGTTAACTGGCAAATTGAATGGAATTGCAACTCTTTTGTCTGGAAATGACGTGGGAAAAGAACAAACGTGATAAATCTTCTACTTTGCTCTGCAACTTTAGGTGGTTGATATAGTCTCTTCAACTCCAATGGTGGTTCATGTGAGTATAAAACTTGTGGAGCGGATTGGATTTGACGGTTTCTCTTACGTGCATCCACGAATTCTTGTAAAAAGACCTTGCCAAAAATTTTATCTGTTTCGTCTTGAAAAATAGTCTCGAAGATTATGGTAACTCTGTCATTGGAAGGTTTGATGAAGATGTTCTCCTCGTCACGATACTTGATTGTGAACAAAGTGTTGTCTCCATTGGCAGCAACCTCACCGCCAGTAATTTCTGCTTCGACAGGTGCCGGTTGCTGCTGGCTTAGTTCAATAAACTTCGAAATGGCCAATTCGAAGGGAAAACTCAATATAATGGTCTTCAAAACAGACAGTTGTAAAATCGATTCTTGAACCAATTCGGCCAACGTAATCTGAAGAGTGTAGTCATAGCCGGGCTCCACTTCACTTGGGATAGTCACCCCACCCAAAGAGGAGTAGTGGTCGGCCAGAAACTTCAGTAACGTCAAAGAACCGTCCAATTGGCACTCAGAGACACTTACCCAAGCTTTGGTCTTAACACTCAACAACAGAATGGACTTATCTTCTGCTGTGTTTGAAATGTGGTAGGTGGTATAGTCGAAATCGGAAACAATTCTGTCCATGGTCAACGGCGAACCCTTGCGAAGTGCCTCTATCGCTTCATTCAGTGTCTTTTGGATGAGAAGGTTTTGTGGTTGTAAGTGTAGCATTGCGGATTACCGTTTTGAGGCAAGAAGATTGCTAGTCTTGTATCTACACTAGTTCCTTTGAACGCTAGTTAGCCCCTATGCTTATAGTATTTCTTGTCAATACAAGCGTCTGAAAATTCAGATCGCTTTATACGAGTAAGTATGCCAAATACACCAAATATACCAAAGCATTGATTGCGTATACTGAGAATACAAATATATATATATATATATATATATATGTATGGCCATTGCTATTTACAAAAGGTTGTATGGAGTGGGAATATTAGAGAAAAGTAGTCGAGAGGCCAAAGAAAACTTAGAGCGTACTGCGCATCACGATTTACTTGGCTTCTTGGCTCCATATTTCGACCTCGAAGAAATCCTGTTTACCACACCACTCAGGTCACCAGCACCTCTGATAACATGGTACTTCACACCAGGCAAGTCCTGACAACGCCCACCTCTGACATATACAATCGAATGCTCTTGAGCATCGTGGCCCTCACCCGGTATATATGCAGATACCACGTTCCCGTTAGTCAAACGGACCCTGCACGCCTTTCTCTGCGCAGAATTCGGCTTCTTGGGCTTTAAAACCATTACACGTAATACGACACCCTTCCGCTGGGGACACTGATCCAGTTGTGGAGCTGTACTTATCTTCTTGCGTCTTGGAGGCCCGGAGCCTCTTTTAATCTGATTCAATGTCGCTTGCATTGTCGTAGTGGAGGAAAACAGTCTCTGCGCCTGTCTCAAGGGCGTACACCATGTGTTGGACATAAACCTCGACAACATGGCTCTTGTTGGCCTGCTTCAATTCTGGTGTACCTGTAAGTTCTCTGTCTTTTCCCTGGTTATATGCGTTTTTTCTCCCCAAATCGTTTTGTCGCTCGGGTAAGACTGAAATGCTTTTAAAAGCACTATTACTGTTTATTATGCTATATATATATATATATACAGCCCGAGTCTGGCTTGATCTTATTTACATGATATATCATCTAGAAATCTATATACACTAGATCCCTCATTTGTTCTTGGTTTGAGTATAGCTGAAACGCTTCCTGGTAGGTGCGAACTCGCCCAGTTTGTGGCCCACCATATCTTCTGATATTTCAATAGGTACGTACTCCTTACCATTGTGTATTTGAAATTTCAGTCCCACGAACTGAGGAAGGATGGTGGCGGCCCTTGCGTTTGTTCTTATTGGAGTGCCCTTAGTCATGGCCTCCCTTATGGGTAATGGCACGATGTTGGGGCCCTTCCATACGGACCGCGATAAAAGTCTAGCTGCCGGTTGCATTTTATTTTTGGTGGACACTACTTCTGCCGATGCTGTACTGCTCTTGCAATGAACCTCACCGTTTTAAGTCATGGTTAGATTCTTACTAGGCGCTTCCAATTGCCATTTCTTGCTCAGCCATAACCGTGAATAGTGATCCAAACGCTAATGCCGGGTGATGCTTAAAATTTGAAAAATTATTGCAGATTTGTATTATATAGAAAGCATAACTGGCGATGAGATGTGCTCGAAACTGGACACCTTTACCATTGGTGACCGGTAGTGACAATGTTTGCATCGAGATTTGACCCTAGCCAATTGACTGCTCCTGCAGCTAGCGCACCAGAAGGAATCGTCGGAACTACTCCCCCGGCCATTGTGCCTTTAAAGAGGCAGGCTACTGAATCTGATAATGAAGAATATGGCTCTCACCAAGATTCTGATGAGAGTTCCAACTCTAGTTCAGAGGAAGACGAAGACCGTATGCAAGTAGATTATGGGGCTAGTGAAGAGGATTCGAGTGAAGTGGAAGAGGAAGAGAGTAAGCCAAGTACTCACAGCACAGTGCTATCGAGATTCAAGCAAACAGTATCATTGCAAGAAAGGCTAGGTGCATCTGATATTGCTGAGAGTAAGGAAGACGAAAGTATTGAAGACGAGGCGGCCTCAACTCACCAACTAAAACAGATTCCTCAACCTGAATTCGTCAAAAACCCAATGAATTTGAATACAAATTCATTACAGTTCAAATCTACGGGTTGGTTAAATACTGAGAAGATATATTATGATAATTCCTTGATCAAACCGTTCTCGGATTACGCAAATGAATTAGAAGCAAAACTACTGCAGAATATTTGCAAGAATTTCTCTACAAACACTTTTCCCATCCAATCGATCATCCTAGACTCCATATTACCGGTATTGAACTTCACGTTGAACGTATCTAAGAGAAACTTCACCAGAAGAATCGGTGATATTCTTGTAAATGCTGCTACCGGTTCAGGTAAAACTTTGGCTTACTCCATTCCTATTGTTCAAACCCTCTTCAAGAGACAAATTAACAGACTGCGTTGTATAATCATCGTCCCCACAAAACTATTGATAAACCAAGTTTATACTACGTTGACAAAGCTAACTCAAGGGACGTCGCTTATTGTGAGCATTGCCAAATTAGAAAATTCTTTGAAGGACGAACACAAAAAATTATCAAATTTGGAACCAGATATCTTAATCACTACACCTGGTAGATTAGTAGATCATCTAAATATGAAATCGATAAATTTGAAAAACCTAAAGTTTTTGATTATCGATGAGGCTGATCGTCTTTTGAACCAGTCCTTTCAGGGCTGGTGTCCAAAACTAATGTCCCATTTGAAAACGGATAAATTAGATACACTTCCAGGGAACGTGATCAAAATGATCTTCAGTGCGACATTGACTACCAACACAGAAAAGTTAAACGGCTTGAACCTTTACAAACCAAAGTTGTTCCTGAAGCAAACCGATAAATTGTACCAGCTACCTAACAAATTGAATGAATTTAACATCAACATTCCCACGGCGAAAAGTGTTTACAAGCCATTGATATTGTTGTATTCAATATGCCAATTTATGGCACATTCCCCCATTGCTGCAAAGATTTTGATTTTCGTTAAATCAAATGAATCGTCTATCAGATTAAGTAAGTTACTACAACTTATCTGTGAATCTCGCTCACAATCCAGCGTATTGAAAAACCTTCAAAATTTGGCAGTGAGTATTAATTCTGTCAATTCAAACAACTCCAAAGCAGAAAATAAAAAAATTGTTGCGAACTTCTCGCATCACTCGGAAAGCGCAGGCATTACCATCTTAATTACTACCGATATCATGTCCCGTGGTATTGATATTAACGATATCACTCAAGTAATAAACTATGACCCACCAATGTCTTCTCAACAATATGTCCATCGTGTTGGTAGAACAGCAAGAGCTAACGAACTTGGTTCCGCTTATAACTTACTAGTAGGTAGAGGTGAAAGAACGTTTTTCGATGACTTAAACAAAGATCTAGATAGAGACGGTAAATCTGTCCAGCCATTAGAACTCGATTTTACCCTATTGGAATCTGATTCTGAACTATATACTTCGTCTCTAGAAAGTTTGAAAAACTATCACAATAACACCGCACAAGCTTAATTTCTCACTTTCCACCTTCGCATCCATTCATTTATAACATTCAAACATTTTTTTTTTTTAGTCTCATTCTTATAACTCCTGAGTATAGTAATATTAATATGTATGTATTGATGGGTATGTAACTGTAAAATTATATTCGGTCTATGTCTATTGTAGTTTCACACGTTGGAATGCTCGTTTGAATGCACTTGTCAGTGGCTAACCTTAACATCAATTCGTCATCGTCGGAGCCTCCTTTCATTGTTATCTTGATCAGTACCACATAAAGCGTAAAATTCACTTTGCTTATTACTATATCATCGTAATTTAGGATGTATCTGGATTTAAACTCACTTAATCTCTCGATTTGGTCCTTGATCATGTTCTTAATGGTTGTTGGATTTTCAGTGAAACCTGCAGAATTCAAAAACCCAGTTTTCCGTATCTTTGTATTCTTTGTTGCTATAGGTAGTGAGCTCATTGATCTTGGTCGTACAGATGGTTTTTCTTTAGCAGCTTTAGACTCGACTTGTTGAGTATGGGCGGTCGTATCAGTGCTGTCATTATTATTGAATAACGCTGAATTGGATAAAGATGTGGTGGAAAATCCCATTAGTAACACTGTCGAGGTCCACCGTGCTATAGTCAGCCCATGCCATAGAATTAAACTCGAAATAACCAAAGTAGCAAGGTAATCGGATATACTCGATAACAGATCCAATAGTAAGGGATAAATGAATAGGTATGCTGTATAAGTGATGGTAATAATCGGGTTCTTCGTCTTTAAATTACTGTATTTGTTAGCATAAAACGTCTTATAAAGTGATAACGTCGATAACACTAAATTGATCATTAGTATGCTATACCATAAGGTAATATTCTCGTTTTGTGAATCATTGGCATTGGCAATGTGGGAATGAGGAATTTGCTCATTAATTTCATCGTGATCATGGTTATTCGTCAAAGAACTACCAGATTCTACAAAGAGGACTATGAATTCTTCAATTATATGGAATAAAAGGTCCAGCCCAACAAAGCATAACGAAACGGCAAGCGCAAAACTTAGTAGAACGTCTATTCTATTTAACCCGAATGGAAATGTGATAGTGCCTGTAAACCATACCTGGAACTGAGACAAATTTTCCACAAATATGATTACCAGCGAACCGATGATATCGTAAGTAATAAAATGCGATAATGTAATAAAATTACTCCATGAGTACAGGTGTCCGATTTGGAAAGTAATCAGACATGCAAAGATTTGTAGAGCGGCAATAGATAACTGAATATGAGCCTTTGGCCATGGCAAATTTGACAGCAAATCATTGAAATCTGGAATGGGAAGAGATTTGGCAATGTTCAAAGGAATTTTCACCTCAGGCTCTTGAAAAAAATTCATGGATACAGAGGAATGCTTATAACGATGCCCCTTACGAAATGAGGTCCTTGATGCAGCTGAAGAGGGTGGTGTCTGTTGATGCGGTTGCAGCGTTGATGTCGTAAAATTAAAGGGAGAATCCAAGGTCATAGAAGACCTCTTACTGCTGCCAGCATCGGGGGAAATGCCTCTTACCGGTGATCTTGTTCTGGGAGGAGGCGGCACCAGCTTTGGTGCTGGTATATATTTGAGTGATTGCCTTCGTCCTTCGTTGCTTTTTCCCTTCATCAAAGCAGCTTCATTGATATTAGTATTACTAGAAGCGTTTTCACCAAAAGTGAACGAAGGATTGTAGATGATACTAGAACTGGAATTGTTACCTTCCTTAGCAGAATAAAATAGGGAACTGGGCCTAGGTGATGCAAAAAATGTCCTGTTTTGGGATGGTATACCGTCTACATTCCCGACAGCGTTCATATTGGACAAAGAAAACGATGAAGCATCGGAATCATTCAATTTAGGAGTCTGGAAAGCAACTTCCGGAGACAAATTGTCCTCCTCTTGTATAGCGTTCATTTGCGGCGTCTCCATAGCTCTTTCCCTATTCTATAATCTCGCTCACAAGTCACTAAATATTCACTTTTTCTTTCTTAGTAACAAAAATACCTTCAAGGTTCATCATTTTCAGTAATGAATATTCTTGATATTACGCAATAGGACACTTGTGGAAAACTTTTTGAGGTTGCGTTACCCGCGCTGAAATTCGAGAACAATAAAGATCATCATCTCTCATTTTAGCTACATTATAACATAAGAAGGTGCATTTAGTTATCTTATGTGGACTAGGGTATGACAAACATGGCTGCCAAGAATCAGTTCAAAGGAAGCAGCTTCACACTAGCGCAGCTAATCGAAGAAGTCGGACGTAACGGAGGAAAAAAGCCTGTGTTCCAGTATAAGGTACCACGGTCGATACGATGGGCTTCAACTGCTCTAGCTGTAGTGTTTCTCACATATGGCGCTGCATACACTGATATGTCGTGGAGAACTGCTCGAGAAGTGTACGGAAACGCTACTGAGGAAGAAAAACACAGCCCGTGGTTCAAGTGCAAAACTTTTGGGCCTGTGGCTTTAGGGGTTTTGCCTGTGATCCTCGCTGCTGCCACGAAACACGTAACGTCAAGACTAGTCACAGAAATGAAATATCTGCCACCGCTCAAGAATAGTACGGTGCCACGGTGTCAATTGACTCGACGCACTTACTTGTTAGGAAGACCAGTTTCTATCACGAGGGAGATCAATGAACTGTCTAAAAATAAGGCCACTAAGATCTTCACAGGAGTAGGTTCTCAAGGTATGGAGGATAAGGCCACCTTTGTTTTCTTCACAGTGGATGAAAAAGCACCCTCATTTTTCAATAAATTTTACATTTTCTCGAGATCTGGTAGCGTTGTGAAGAATGACGCCAGGATCTTGGACTGCTTTTTCAACAGTGTGGCAGAAAATAAGCTATTGAACAGGTCAATATTAACTCAGATCCTTTCACATACGTCTGCCAAGACCCAATTTCACTCGGGGAATTCTAGATCATCCATCAAGAATATCGTGAAGCCCAAATAGGTACGGACATCTACGTAAGAATGCATGTAAATAATAATCGAATAAAAGAACAATTAAACACTTGTATATGCACGCTATATCTACAAGAATCCAAACAGTCTCAAGATGTAGTCGACTGCCAAGGCGTACGTAAAGTAAAGTCCGGTGTTGATATTTGCATTAAAATACTTCCAGCAGTTTTTAGGATTGTCAAGATCCACTTTCTTTATCATGCTGAAGAGTCTATAAGCGAAGACTCCTAGTCCACCAATGAACCCAGGCCCCCATAACAACCCACTGTTCAAGCCGGCGACAGCTAACAGTGCGATTTGAGACGCGGACATGGCCTTCATGATAGACTTTGTGCGTGGACCCCAAGCCAAAGCGGTAGACTTGATTCCAGCCTTGATGTCAAACTTTTTATCCTGGTGTGCGTATATAGTATCGTAAGTCATACACCACAAGTAACTGCTCAGGTACAAAGGTATCATTGTAGGCCAGCTCATTACACCCATGGCAGGAAACCCAAGTAACGCTCCCCAATTGAAACATGCACTTAATGCAGCTTGAGGATAGTACGTAAACCGCTTAAACAAAGGGTATGTGAACACAATAGGTAACGATGCAAGGCCTAGCCACCAACACTGCGCAGGAAGCAAAGATAGAACGCCCATTCCAACAAGAGTTTGAGCCCCCAAGAATACTAACGCCCGACGGGGGCTCACTCTACCAGAGGCGATAGGCCTCTCGACGGACCTGATAACTCTTTGATCCAACTTTCTATCCAAAAAATCGTTGATGGTGCAGCCAGCACCTCTCATTACCAATGCACCTACACCGAAAATACCCAACATACCAGCTGTTGCGCTCAATGTAGCACCTTGCATCATGGCTCCCATAAGTATAGACCAACTGCAGGGCAAATATAACAGCCACGTGCCCACGGGTTTCTCTAGCCTCATCAGCTCCGCATACGGTATCCATTTCTTAGGCAGCCGAGACACGAACGGTCCCAGTCCATCCAATCTTTCCTTTCTTGCAACTTCCAACTCTTTCGACGTAAACACAGGTGCTGATTCTTTCGAGGAAGGGGAGGAGGAGGAGGAGGAAGAAGACGTATATCTCTTACTGCTGCTTCCAATGATTCCAGCAACGGTAACTCGGCCGCTGCCCAGAATTGACCTCCCTAGTAAAATACTCTTTCTCTGCCAAATAAACATTAGTTGACACTGTTATTCTACGACAGTTATTTCTACTGTAATCTATAGTATACTCCGCCCTTCTGATAACCTTACTTTTAATTTTGGCCTGATTCTTGTGAAACTTTTCCACGATGCCGAAATCGCCGAAATGGCTCGTTTAGCCTTTTCTCGAAGATTGATATATAAAGAGCATCCATCGTGCTGGTAATGGTGATGCAAGATTGAAAATTCCCAGACAGTGAGCACCAGCACAATGACCGTTTACACAGCATCCGTTACCGCACCCGTCAACATCGCAACCCTTAAGTATTGGGGGAAAAGGGACACGAAGTTGAATCTGCCCACCAATTCGTCCATATCAGTGACTTTATCGCAAGATGACCTCAGAACGTTGACCTCTGCGGCTACTGCACCTGAGTTTGAACGCGACACTTTGTGGTTAAATGGAGAACCACACAGCATCGACAATGAAAGAACTCAAAATTGTCTGCGCGACCTACGCCAATTAAGAAAGGAAATGGAATCGAAGGACGCCTCATTGCCCACATTATCTCAATGGAAACTCCACATTGTCTCCGAAAATAACTTTCCTACAGCAGCTGGTTTAGCTTCCTCCGCTGCTGGCTTTGCTGCATTGGTCTCTGCAATTGCTAAGTTATACCAATTACCACAGTCAACTTCAGAAATATCTAGAATAGCAAGAAAGGGGTCTGGTTCAGCTTGTAGATCGTTGTTTGGCGGATACGTGGCCTGGGAAATGGGAAAAGCTGAAGATGGTCATGATTCCATGGCAGTACAAATCGCAGACAGCTCTGACTGGCCTCAGATGAAAGCTTGTGTCCTAGTTGTCAGCGATATTAAAAAGGATGTGAGTTCCACTCAGGGTATGCAATTGACCGTGGCAACCTCCGAACTATTTAAAGAAAGAATTGAACATGTCGTACCAAAGAGATTTGAAGTCATGCGTAAAGCCATTGTTGAAAAAGATTTCGCCACCTTTGCAAAGGAAACAATGATGGATTCCAACTCTTTCCATGCCACATGTTTGGACTCTTTCCCTCCAATATTCTACATGAATGACACTTCCAAGCGTATCATCAGTTGGTGCCACACCATTAATCAGTTTTACGGAGAAACAATCGTTGCATACACGTTTGATGCAGGTCCAAATGCTGTGTTGTACTACTTAGCTGAAAATGAGTCGAAACTCTTTGCATTTATCTATAAATTGTTTGGCTCTGTTCCTGGATGGGACAAGAAATTTACTACTGAGCAGCTTGAGGCTTTCAACCATCAATTTGAATCATCTAACTTTACTGCACGTGAATTGGATCTTGAGTTGCAAAAGGGTGTTGCCAGAGTGATTTTAACTCAAGTCGGTTCAGGCCCACAAGAAACAAACGAATCTTTGATTGACGCAAAGACTGGTCTACCAAAGGAATAAGATCAATTCGATATGTAACATTTTTCTTTTCTTTTCTTTTCCTTTTTTTACAATAGCTAATTTACGTTTCCCTACGGTATTGGTCGGAACGACCAAGCTTCAATTTATAAATATCTTAATTTTAACAGCAGTTACCACTTGAATGAGAAACTTTTTGATGCCTACTCTTTTGCTTTTTCATATCATGACCTCCCTACATGCTTCGGAATTTCCTTATTCGTAGCTGTCTAACAGCACCACTTAGTACAAGTACGTCCACCCGTTTCATACTTAAAGATCTCAGCAGCCACCCAATCTACATTTAGGGTACCTGTCACATATATTCTCAAATTTTAGGTTAGCTTTCAATTGTAAAGTCTCTTTTTGGATATTGCACGTTTCAAGTCAAAACGCGGCTGTAACATAATTTTCTGAAACAATATTAAAACATAGTAATGACTTAAAACAAGCAACTATCGCAAATAAGCAGTTCCCAGCAAGCAATTAAAACGTATATAAGCGCAGAATAATGATCTATTATCAATAATTATCGTGAACTTTTCCAGTATTTACGTTCATCTTTGAAAAACGGCGAGCATTAACAATAAAAGCTAAAAAAACCAAAAAATTTCAGATGACATTATCTTTCGCTCATTTTACCTACCTGTTCACAATATTGTTGGGATTAACTAATATTGCCTTGGCATCTGATCCAGAAACGATTCTAGTGACGATAACCAAGACAAACGATGCAAATGGGGTTGTTACAACTACAGTTTCACCCGCGCTAGTCTCCACATCCACTATCGTTCAAGCTGACACCACGACATTGTATACGACTTGGTGTCCATTGACGGTATCCACTTCATCTGCTGCCGAAATAACTCCTTCAATATCGTACGCTACTACCCTATCCAGATTTAGTACTTTGACATTATCTACAGAAGTCTGCTCCCATGAGGCATGTCCTTCGTCATCGACGTTGCCAACCACCACCTTATCTGTGACTTCCAAGTTCACTTCATATATCTGCCCTACTTGTCACACAAGCGCTATCAGCTCATTATCCGAAGTAGGAACTACAACCGTGGTATCATCCAGCGCCATTGAACCATCAAGTGCCTCTATAATCTCACCTGTCACCTCTACACTTTCGAGTACAACATCGTCCAATCCAACTACTGCCTCCCTAAGTTCGACATCTACATCTCCAAGTTCGACATCCACATCTTCAAGTTTGACATCCACATCTTCAAGTTCTACATCTACATCCCCAAGTTCGACATCCATATCTTCAAGTTCTACATCTACATCCCTAAGTTCTACATCTACCTCATCAAGTTCAACATCTACATCCCCAAGTTCGACATCCACATCTTCAAGTTCTACATCTACCTCCCTAAGTTCTACATCTATCTCATCAAGTTCAACATCTACATCTCCAAGTTCTAAATCTACTTCTGCAAGCTCCACTTCCACTTCTTCATATTCAACATCTACATCCCCAAGTTTGACTTCTTCATCTCCAACTTTGGCTTCCACTTCTCCAAGTTCAACATCTATTAGCTCTACTTTTACTGATTCAACTTCATCCCTTGGCTCCTCTATAGCATCTTCATCAACGTCTGTGTCATTATACAGCCCATCCACACCTGTTTACTCCGTCCCTTCGACTTCGTCAAATGTTGCAACTCCTTCTATGACTTCTTCAACTGTTGAAACAACTGTTAGTTCACAAAGTTCGTCTGAATATATCACCAAATCCTCAATTTCTACTACTATCCCATCATTTTCCATGTCTACATATTTCACCACTGTTAGTGGAGTCACTACAATGTATACGACATGGTGTCCTTATAGCTCTGAATCTGAGACTAGCACATTAACCAGTATGCATGAAACGGTTACAACAGACGCTAAAGTCTGCACTCACGAGTCTTGCATGCCCTCGCAGACAACAAGTTTGATTACATCTTCTATAAAAATGTCCACTAAAAACGTCGCAACTTCTGTAAGCACCTCAACGGTTGAATCCTCATATGCATGCTCCACATGTGCTGAAACGTCACACTCGTATTCTTCCGTGCAAACAGCTTCATCAAATTCTGTAACACAGCAGACCACATCCACAAAGAGTTGGGTAAGTTCAATGACAACTTCGGATGAAGATTTCAATAAGCACGCTACCGGTAAGTATCATGTAACATCTTCAGGTACCTCAACCATTTCGACTAGTGTAAGTGAAGCCACGAGTACATCAAGCATTGACTCAGAATCTCAAGAACAATCATCACACTTATTATCGACATCGGTCCCTTCATCCTCCTCCTTGTCTGCTACATTATCCTCTGACAGTACTATTTTGCTATTCAGTTCTGTATCATCACTAAGTGTCGAACAGTCACCAGTTACCACACTTCAAATTTCTTCAACATCAGAGATTTTGCAACCCACTTCTTCCACAGCTATTGCTACAATATCTGCATCTACATCATCACTTTCCGCAACATCTATCTCTACACCATCTACCTCTGTGGAATCGACTATTGAATCTTCATCATTGACTCCGACGGTATCTTCTATTTCCCTCTCATCATCATCTGCTCCCTCTTCTCTACAAACATCTGTTACCACTACAGAAGTTTCCACTACTTCAATCTCCATACAATACCAAACTTCATCAATGGTAACAATTAGCCAATATATGGGCAGTGGATCGCAAACGCGTTTGCCATTAGGAAAGTTGGTCTTCGCCATCATGGCAGTTGCTTGCAATGTAATTTTTAGTTAATATCAGAACAATTTAATTCATTTATATAAACATATACAATCAATCGAATAAAAATACAACAATGTAATGAAAACGCTCTCTATTGATATGTATTTGCTGACGCTTATAAATTTATTAAAGTTTTATTTTAAACCGTTCTAGTGACTTCACGCGGGGAGATACATCCAATAGTAAATTACAAAATAAGGAAAGTATAAAACAAACGGATAACAACAGTAGCTTGGAGACAGCAAAGGCACCCGAGCAGGCGTGGAAACACACGATGCATTTGAAAAAGGGGAAGAGGAGTATTAGCACAGTATGGCGACTTTTATGGAAGCGTTTTTATTCCGTAAACTCTAAGACGAATATGCATTTTTCTCGAAGTAGGAAGAAACCAGTGACAAACTTCACAAGGACAAACGGACTTCTCCTGAGCTGTAATGGTGATACATTCCCATATCTGCGTACACTGTGGAGATACTTCAATGCGCCTGGTAATTTGATGTTTGTCACAACTAATATTGTCGCATTTATGGGCATTGTTACGTATAATACGCTGGTTACTATCAGCAGTGAAAGAGCATTCGAAGAGCAGATGATGGCGGCACAGGTGAGCCTGGCGAAACAGAGAGAAGAGCTCGAGACTACGGCCCTCAGCTTGCCACGAGAGATTGAATTGAGGGGTGAAGAAGATGATATTAAATGGGAGCAACCTGTTGTAGCACATGTCCGGGAAGATCCCTTAGTCGAGGAGCAGAACGCAAAGTTAGACACCCCTATAAAACAGTATACTTTAGGAGATTTGATTTTGAATAAGAGGGAAAATGTCACTGATTATGACTCGCAGCGTGCGAAGGCATCTATATTCCACATGCTATATGCTTATATGCTGTATCGAGATGTTATTCAACCCACGACCATGACTCAAAATAACAACAGCGAGGAATGGCGGCGTGAAGTCGAGCTTTTGACTAAGGGAAAAGAGGTACAAGGTACTCATCGAAGGATAGACGTGTTCTACGACCTGTGGAATAAAAATTTCGATAAGATAGTGACATCACCTGAGAAAGTGCAGAATTTTCAACTGCCGAACTGGTCTAAATACCCAACGATATTGAAATTCATCTGCACAGAACTTCACGACAACAGTTTGAAGACCTTGGGTGAGTTTAAGCAATTCTATGGAAAGGTGCGATCTAACGAGGTAAAAAAACTGTTGGGTCTTTGGCTGTACGACCATTCCTTCCTTTTCCCCCATAATATCTACGACAACAGAACTGAAGAAGATTTTTACGATATATTAATTAATGACTCCATGCAGGATAACAAGATATTCCAGAAATACTCTTCAATTGTAATGAATCCCTACAACGAACGTACTCAACTTTTTTTCCCTAATGTAAATTCTCCATCTGTCAACAAGCCAGTACCGAGCATATCTCTGGAAACATACACACGACTACTCAAGGGATATATCAACTTGCAAGAAACAGGCTGCAAATACGACTATAATGACAATATATTCAAACTAATCAGCATCCTCAAACTAAATTGTTTCCTACAACGCAACAAGAAGAAACACGCAGGGCCAACCGTCAGAATCCTACTGCCGAGAGATGAAGACCGCTCTCAAATACTTGGTACCATTTCACAGGCAGAGAAGAGAACCTGTTATCAAATTCTAAGCAAAAATAGGGACGTGGTTGCGCTGCTGAAACGCATTTCTGATATCCAGGCGGACTCTTCTTAATAAAACATGTAAATATGTACCTCCCAAATCACACTCATCATCTCATACGAAACTGTATCTTTTTGGGTAAAATTTTCATCGATGAGCTTTAAAAGCAAAACTACTTCACCAGCAATGAAGCTACTGTAGCATCCTATGATCTCTTCGGCTCTACACGTCATATTACTAGCCTAGTCAACATGAAGTTCTTAACCACCAACTTCCTAAAGTGCTCCGTTAAAGCCTGTGACACCAGCAACGACAACTTCCCCCTACAGTACGACGGCAGCAAATGCCAATTGGTACAGGATGAATCTATCGAGTTCAATCCAGAATTCCTTCTGAACATAGTCGACCGCGTAGACTGGCCTGCAGTGCTCACGGTTGCTGCCGAATTGGGAAACAACGCCTTACCTCCTACCAAACCATCCTTCCCATCTTCGATCCAGGAGCTCACCGATGACGACATGGCCATCCTTAATGACTTGCATACTTTACTGCTACAGACGTCCATTGCCGAAGGTGAAATGAAGTGTAGGAACTGCGGACATATCTATTACATCAAGAACGGCATTCCAAACTTGCTGTTACCTCCACACCTGGTATAAATCAAGCGAGATCTCTGTGTGTGGGCACGCAAGACGAAAAGACAACTATATACACAGCTATATATGTAGTAGTAGCCTCATATACGTATGGCATCAAACATGTAGCATAAACAACCTAAAAGGAAAACAAAGACTGAGATCTAACCCACCACAGTTTCTATTTGAGCCTTCCCGTCGCGCGTGATTTGGAGATACAGATTCTAAGAGCTTTAAAGAACGAGATACTCTCCTGTTTTAAGGACTCACCGGCATATAAGGCAGCAAAGTCGCCGGTTTGAAGGTTCAGGGGCCTTGAAGGTAGTATCATTTGGAAAACAGCAAGAGAATATGGCTGGACACCATCACGAACATGAACAAGAGCGCGACCACGAGCAAGAACACGAACACGATTCCCTTCAACGGCCTACTACTGGATCAGAAAGGACTAGAAGTATATCCTTTTCGAAGTTGCTTACGCGGTCATGGAAAAGGAATGCGAGTTCATCGAACAACATGAGTGTGTCTAGCGTGAATCTGTATTCGGATCCAGAGAACTCGAGAGAATCAGATCACAATAATAGTGGCTCAGAGGGCCAGTCTTCACGATTTTCTAAATTGAAAAGTATGTTCCAATCCGGCAATAGCAGCAAAAATGCCAGTGCCCATAACAGCAGCCAAAGCAGTCTTGAAGGTGATTCGGCGTCATCTTCATCTAAGTTAAGATACGTTAAACCAATGACTTCTGTTGCCAATGCTTCTCCGGCATCTCCACCACTTTCTCCCACGATCCCGGAAACGGATGTTCTTCAAACACCAAAGATGGTACATATAGATCAACATGAACATGAGCGTGAACACTCGAATTGCGGGTCTCCAATAATGCTTTCATCATCCTCTTTCAGTCCTACTGTTGCCAGGACTGGGACGGGTAGGAGAAGATCACCGTCTACTCCGATAATGCCCAGTCAGAACTCGAATAACTCTAGTAGCACCTCTGCTATCAGACCAAATAATTATCGTCACCATTCAGGATCTCAGGGGTTTTCTTCCAACAATCCATTCAGAGAAAGGGCAGGTACGGTACGCAGTAGTAACCCATATTTTGCATACCAAGGTCTACCAACTCATGCCATGTCTTCTCATGACCTCGATGAAGGATTCCAACCATATGCAAATGGCAGCGGCATTCACTTTTTGTCCACCCCCACCTCGAAGACAAATTCTTTGACAAACACCAAAAATTTAAGTAATTTATCACTAAACGAGATTAAGGAAAATGAAGAAGTGCAAGAATTCAATAACGAGGATTTCTTCTTTCACGATATTCCGAAAGATTTATCGCTCAAAGATACGCTGAATGGCTCACCCAGTAGAGGTAGTTCCAAGAGCCCCACGATTACTCAAACGTTCCCTTCAATCATTGTCGGATTTGACAATGAGTACGAGGAAGATAACAACAATGATAAACATGATGAAAAGGAAGAACAACAAACGACAACCAACAATAAAACGAGAAATCTTTCACCTACCAAACAAAATGGTAAAGCTACCCATCCAAGGATAAAAATACCTTTAAGAAGAGCAGCTTCAGAACCAAACGGGTTGCAACTCGCATCTGCCACATCGCCGACATCTTCTTCAGCAAGGAAAACATCAGGGTCCAGTAATATAAACGACAAAATCCCAGGCCAATCAGTGCCTCCTCCAAACTCATTTTTCCCTCAAGAACCCCCTCCAAAGATTTCTGATTTTCCAGAACCTAGGAGGTCCCGACGTTTGAGAACTAAATCTTTCAGCAATAAATTTCAAGATATCATGGTGGGACCACAGTCTTTTGAGAAAATAAGATTGCTGGGCCAAGGTGATGTAGGTAAAGTTTTCTTAGTAAGAGAGAAAAAGACGAATAGAGTGTATGCTTTGAAAGTCTTGAGTAAAGACGAAATGATAAAAAGAAATAAAATCAAACGTGTTCTGACAGAACAAGAGATTCTTGCCACCAGCAATCATCCCTTCATCGTCACACTATACCATTCGTTCCAATCTGAAGACTATTTGTATCTCTGTATGGAATACTGTATGGGCGGGGAGTTTTTCAGAGCTTTACAAACAAGGAAAACCAAATGTATATGTGAAGACGATGCCAGGTTTTATGCCAGTGAAGTGACAGCAGCACTAGAATATTTACATCTGTTGGGTTTTATCTATAGAGATTTAAAACCAGAGAATATTTTGCTGCATCAATCAGGCCATATCATGCTTTCTGACTTCGACTTGTCTATTCAAGCTAAAGATTCCAAGGTTCCTGTTGTCAAGGGTTCCGCTCAATCAACCCTTGTTGATACCAAAATATGCTCAGATGGGTTTAGAACCAATTCCTTTGTCGGAACTGAAGAATATATTGCCCCTGAAGTCATAAGAGGTAATGGCCACACCGCTGCGGTCGATTGGTGGACGCTAGGGATTTTGATCTATGAAATGTTATTTGGTTTCACTCCATTCAAAGGCGATAACACAAATGAAACTTTTACGAATATTTTGAAAAATGAGGTCAGTTTTCCCAATAACAATGAAATCTCCAGAACTTGTAAGGATTTGATCAAAAAATTACTGACAAAAAATGAATCTAAAAGACTGGGTTGCAAAATGGGCGCTGCCGACGTGAAGAAACACCCCTTTTTCAAGAAAGTCCAATGGTCTTTGCTGAGAAATCAAGAACCGCCTCTGATACCAGTGTTATCTGAGGATGGATATGATTTTGCTAAATTATCATCTAATAAGAAGAGACAGACTAGTCAAGACAGCCATAAACATCTCGATGAGCAAGAGAAAAATATGTTTGAAGAACGAGTTGAATACGACGATGAAGTCTCTGAAGATGATCCATTCCATGACTTCAATTCAATGAGTTTGATGGAACAGGATAACAATTCAATGATTTATGGTAATACCAATTCTTATGGGAAAATTGCATACACTCCAAACTCCAACAGATCGAGGAGTAATAGTCATCGAACCTTTTTTAAGAGATAAAGGGGGCTTTGACGTATAAGTGTCGGTATTTTTTTTTTTTTTATTGATTTTTTTTCACTCTTATTTTTTCCCTCATTTATTCATCATACATTTAACGAACTCTATTTCTTTTCAAAATCCTTATCTACCTATTTTTTTTTTCTTTATTTTCTTTCCTCTGTCAGTTAGTCAGTAGTGTGTAACTTAAATAAATCATATATCGGTGTTTCAATTTCTAGCATTCTGTGTAAACATCAGATGAAGCATTGCCTTTCTTTTCAATGAACTCTATGTAGTTTTTTCGATTTGCTTGCGTACTATTTTTCACGCGATAGTTGAAGAAACGATAGAAGGATGGCGCAATATACAAGTTAAAAGCAAATAGATATCTAATCAATAGTTAACATCTAGAATAAAGTGCTGGAACTTAGATTTTTTGTGCAATATGGGACTGATATTAAGGTGGAAAGAGAAAAAACAGTTGTCTAGTAAGCAAAATGCTCAAAAATCCAGGAAACCGGCAAACACATCGTTTAGACAACAGCGCCTCAAAGCCTGGCAGCCCATCTTGTCGCCACAGAGCGTACTGCCGTTGCTTATTTTGATGGCATGCGTCTTCGCACCCATTGGTATAGGGCTGGTGGTCAGCACGATAAGTGTCCAAAGACTAGTGGTAAACTACACAGAATGTGATGCATTGGCACCGGCGAAGCATTTTGAAACGATTCCCTCCGAGTACGTGGACTACCACTTCAGTAAGAAAGTCGCAGTCCAACCTCAATGGATGGTACTTACGGATCCTGAATTGGGCAATCAAACTTGTCGAATACAGTTCGAAGTTCCAAATCATATCAAGAAATCTACTTATGTTTATTACCGCCTAACAAATTTCAATCAAAACTATAGAGAATATGTGCAATCTCTTGACCTAGACCAATTAAAAGGAAAAGCATTGATCGGAAATGATCTGGATCCAAACTGTGACCCTTTAAGGACGGTAGAAAATAAGACCATATTCCCCTGTGGATTGATAGCAAATTCGATGTTCAATGATACATTCGGCACAACACTTACTGGTGTAAACGATACTGCAGATTATTTGCTTACCACAAAAGGTATTGCGTGGGACACCGACAGCCACAGATATGGAAAGACCGAATACAATGCATCCGATATCGTACCGCCCCCAAATTGGGCCAAGTTATTTCCCAATGGCTACACTGACGATAACATTCCAGACCTACAAAACTGGGAACAGTTCAAAATATGGATGAGAACTGCTGCATTGCCCAACTTCTATAAGCTAGCAATGAAAAATGAGACCAATGGGTTAGGTAAGGGTATTTACATTGCTGATATAGAACTCAACTACCCAGTAAGATCTTTCTATGGAACAAAATCTTTTGTATTAACCACAAACAGTATTATCGGTGCTGGAAACGAGGCATTAGGGATTGTTTATTTGATTGTTGCCGGGATTGCAACTCTTTTCGCCATACTATTCCTGATAAAAGTCATCTTCAAACCAAGACCTATGCATGATCATAGCTACCTAAATTTTGAGAACAGCGATACCCCATTCGATGAGAGTAGTGTCGTTAGTATTCCATTGAGAGAAATTTTATGATTGATTATCATTTACTATAAAATCCCTGCGTTTGATTCGGTCTCTAGGGAAGCGTTGTAATTTCATGTATATTCAAAATAAGGACGAGGTTATATACCATACTATATTATCTCCTTGCATTCTGTATCAAACACTTTATTCAGTACATATACGATACCTATATATTCATTAAATGTTCTTTTCGCTTTATTTCAGCAAGGTATAGTGCTATTTAAAATCCATAATCGTTATTGCGTCTCTTTAGTCTGTCCTTCATTGCCATTACTCCACTACTTGCGTCTGGTGGCGGCGTTGGCGTGCTGGAGGTGTTGAAACTGTTCGACGTTTTACTTCGACCGAGACTTGCCCTGAATTCTTGGCCTGCTGAAGGTCTAGTCGGCCGTGATGAAGCTCTTCTCGGTGTCGCGCTAGAGGAGCTTGTATGATTATTGTATATATCTTGAAACGATTTACTCGCAGGCGTGTACTCCGGTGTGTTCCCGTTTGAAGAAGGTGTACCCATAGGATCTTCTGAAGAAGCCTTCCTTCTGTTAGAATAGGATGGCGAGAAATGACGCGAGTTTTGCTTCTTCATATCATGCTTCACTTGAGTATCTAATATTTTACGTTCGTTCGGTAAATCTTCCTTCTCCCCCAACCATCCTGGGAACCCCTGGAAAGGATGCTGATTTTCATAGAATTTCACAAGCCCTTTATGGACCAATGTAGTATTTACAGTATCACCATCTTTTTCTGCTTTAATGGATAAATGTGCCAACGATGTAGATAACGATTTGGTTGACGACTTAAACTTGTTCCAAAATCGCCCGGATCCTTCTTGGGAATGCGATACTTGACTCATCATATGCGTGAAATCTTAGTTATACTGGTAGTTGGTATTAGGGCCTAGCGTCTAATAGTTAGTTGGCGTTTTATTTTTTTGCACCTTTCCTAATAGTATTAATCTCTAAAAGTGAAAAACTCCTAAGAGTCTTTACGAGCTCATTTAATACGTTCTGATCAGAAGCAAGACTATAAAATGCAATAGCCAATACTTTTTAGACTAAAGGTAGACGACTTACTAGCGGTTCAAGCTTCAGGAACTACACTCTCAATTACGTTCTAGTCCATTTTGTCCCTCTTTCCGGTTTTTTTTTTTTTACGTTTCCTTATGAAAGTATAAGTAATACTAAAGAAAGATTTATAAAGTGCCGTTACTGTTACGTATGATAAACCTTTTGATACATTTCTTCTTATTTAAGCCACTGTCTTTTCCTTTAGATAGATGCCGTACTTGTCCTTTAGTTCTTTCATGATTGGATCATTAATCTCTGGTGAGTATGGCGCTAGTAAGCCTGGTCCCTTGATTGTACCATCTAAGACGAATTTCGTTGCAATGGCAACTGGATAACCAACAGTAGCGGCCATCGAACTGTAACCACCAACCTTACCATAGTCAACTAAAGTGGATGTTCTTGTTTCGGTAGTTCCATCAGCCCATTCAATACCGAATTTGTGTTGTAGTACAACCATATCTCTTTCATTGTCTTCATATTGCATTAGTTCTTCTAAACGTGCACATAGAGTGTCTAAAGCATTACCTCTTGGTGTGATCTTTGCGTCAGAGAACAAGCCTAACCAAGCAAACCCGGAAAGGATTCTTTCTCTATCTTCATCATCTTTCCAAGTAGCCTTTGAGTCAATGGAAGCAATCAAATCTTCTTTAGAAGTAGACTTGGCACCTAAATATTGTTTTAGTGCTTCGTTCCAGGCAATTGGCTTGCTGAAGATTTCGTTAGCATCATCCTTCAACATACCCATGTCAACTAAAGCCTTAACAAATTCTGGGAAACCTTGATATCTCAAAGTACCTCTAATGACCGTTTCGGCTTCTGGAATATGATAAAGATCCTTGAAAAGGGTAGAGTCTCTATTTGGGTAGCAAACGAATGCATAACCTGGGTAGATGAAGTAAGGCTTAGCAGTGGCCATTAAGTCTTCGGAAGAAACAGTTTCAATCTTTCCGTCTTTCCAGTATTTAGCAGAGTTTCTTAAAGCCAGTAGCACACCTCTGGAGGACCATGAAAATTTGTATCCTAATGGATTATCAGAGTCTTCAGGAGCTGGTAAACCACCACAGTATGACAAGAATGACTTTAGCTTACCACCAGCTCTGTGAACTTCATCAATAGTCTTGACCGCATACAAGTGGTCGATACCTGGATCCAACCCAATTTCGTTCATAACTGTAATACCTGCCTTTACGATTTCTGGTTCCAATTCTCTTAAGGCAGGTGAGATGTAAGAGGAAGTGACGACATCGGTCTTTGTTCTGATGGCGCTCTTTACCACATTTGGATGGAAGGTGTATGGAATCAAAGAGATGACAACATCGTTATCAGCCAGAACTTTGTCTAAGGCACTGTCATCGGTAACATCCAATGAAATAGCCTTGGATCCAGAGGGCTTGGCCAATGCTTGCGCATTGGCTAATGTTCTACATGCGACAGTGACATTGATGTCATCATTAGCAGCCAATGTGTCGATAACAGGTTGTGCAACAAAACCAGATCCTAGCAACAAAACGTTCTTTCCCATATTAAAATATATAATACGTTAATATAACTCAATTGTCCTGATAAGTTTTCCCTACTGCCTAAGGATCCTTCCCATGTAATTTTACCAGGACCCTACGGTTTATATACCATTAAGCCAAATTCTGTGCTACTTTCTATCATCTATTGCTGATAATTCCATTGGAAATTCTCAATACCCTTTATTGACATCTTTATTTTTCACTACAAAGCGAATTTTTCCAACGGAATTTCGATTCCAGAGTATGAGTAATTCTTTTCACTACTAAACGCATTGCTTCGTGGTCAGTAGTAACCGCAATCACACTCTTCACTTCTGTTGTGGTGAATATCAAAAGAAACAAGAGATCATCCACAATTTCCTCAGCTTGACTTGTCTGCAGTTGCGATTAAAATTTGACTTTTGCTCCACCGCTCTCTACAGGTATTATATTTGGAAATCATCAAATGATGGGAATCCCCTACGTGGCACTTAGATACGATACATAAGACTCTTGCATATGTAGCTACCAACGTGGGAAAACCTTTCAAGTAACAGTTTGTTTGCTCTTAGCAACTTCTAGCCCTAATGAAAAAAAATGAAAAATAATTGCCAGCTTTTCCCCGCGACTTTTCAAAATCGGTATAAAAGCAAGTCGAAAATCAGTCAAAAAACTTTTCTCTCTTGATTGCTTATTGCAATCTCACTTGTTTTTTCCTTGATTTTACTTTCAATTTAGTTTACAATATCATGGGACTTTATCTCCATGACTATGCCATTTCTAGGTAGCCTATGGTAAACGAATCCCGTAGATTATTCACACGTTTGTTGTCTTTGTTGACAACAACACAGAGTAAGAAAAAGCAAAAGATTTATCTCTTTTGTCCATCTTTTTTTTATTTTGAAGGCGTGTAACATTTATTGGTTACAACATGGCTTGTTTTCTTGTCCTTAACAATCACCAGGAGAATTTTTTTTGAAAATTTTCTTCTATTTTAATTATGTACATAAATGTCGTCAGTTAACTACAAATGAGCTATCTATCAATATGCTTTTTTTTTTTTTTAATTACTGCTCAAGCTTGCTATCCCCTTCTACCTCCGTTTCCTAGCACAGAAGAAAGTGCCCATATATCATTATATTCAATTTTTAACTTGTCTCTTTTTCTTTTCTGCCTCGGTTTCGCGCATCTACTCTACACTATATTTTCATAATCATCTCATTTAAATGGCATTCATTCCCTTCCGCGCCAGTATATTAGTTACTAATCATACAGTTTCTTGTTTCAATTTTTTAGATTTTAATTAGCGGTTTTTTTTTGGTTTTTCTTAAGATTGGTTTTATGATTTTTTTTTTTCTTTTTCAAATTTTTTTATTATTTTTTCAATTTTTCTTTTTAAAAGGCTTGTGGTTGACTAGTCCTTTCTTTTTAGGGGTTGCTTTCTATGAGAACGTGTTCCATTAGTAAATATGCCAGGAGGATTATTGCTCGTGGGCTTCTTTACTGTTTTTCTTTCTAAGCATACTTCAATACCATCAATTGACTTTTTCTTCTTCTCTAAAGCATCGATTTGGCTCTTTTGAGTTTCAAAGTCGACGACGGCAAAATTGTCTGCAGCTGTTATCCTCATAACTTTACCGAATTCTTTTTCTAAGGCACTTCTCAATTTTTCTTCTCTTAAGCCATTTGTACCTCTAATGTAGATTGGATAAAAGCCGTCCTTGTTAACGGTGCTGAATACTGGTTTTTTCTTAGTTTTGCTGTTAGCACTAGCGTTGTCCCTCCGATTCCCCATTTCAAATTTTCTTTCAGTCGGTTTCTTGGGTAGTGTTTCAGGTCTGATGTATTCAACCGTGGTATTATTTTTGCTAATTCTGTCGGAGTTTTCATTCATCAACTTTGAGGCCCATGTCATCTTTGGTGGATTCGCAACGGGCTCTGGAGAAGATGAAGGTGTTGAAGCGTTATTGCCGGATTCTTTGGCGTCGGAAACCTGTGGCTCTATTGGTTTAATTTCAGTTTCAGCTTCCTTTACGCCCCCAGGTACCGGTTTTTTATCACTAACTTCTTTACCGTTGGGCAAAGAAGAGTTATTAACAGCATTTATGGCCTCAACAGAGCCTTCCTTTGTCTTGATTGGTGCAGCTTTCTTTTCGGCTTTGAGAGATTTTTCATTTAGTTTAGTAACGTTTCCTAACTCTTCTGTAGAGACCTCATCTTGTTTGTGGTTGCCCTTAGTACTAGATGGTACCGTTTCGGTGTGAATCTTGGACTCTTTAGTGACGGGTATAGCCCGAGGTTGACTATGATCGACAATTGGTTTTTCCTGAGTTGACGATTCAGTTGGCGCAGTTGTGTCTTTGACCGTTTCCTTTTTGGCCTTTGGTTTCGATATTTCTGGTGATTTTTCTTTTTCTTTTTCTTTTTCAACTCCGGACTCATGCCTTATTTTATCTTCTTCAACTGCACTGACAGAGTTCTCCTCGTTAGATTGTGACAAAGAAGCATCTGTTAAGACATAAGGCTTGAATGAATTGGGAATAAATCTGATTATATCATTGGTAATGTCAAACGTAGACCCATTGCTGGATGGTAGCAGGATAAATGTTTGACAAAACTTATAGACCGGAGTTCCTGTCCAAAACATTTCACCCGTGGCCATGATCAGAATGCTTTTGTGCAAGTGCCCAGTGTACTGGAAATCTATAGTATCTAATTTTAGTTTCAAGCTCCTAACTTTGGCATCATTTCTAGAAAAAAACTTATTAATGTTTTCACGTCCAGTAACTTTCACCGTTGGAAGAACGTCATCTTTTTCGTTTGTTGACTTGGACTGATAATTAGTATGCGTCAACTCGGCTGTACTTGCATAAAAATATGCCAATTTGGAAGGGTCGGTCCTCATTCTTTCGTAGTAGTTTTGCAAAAAGGCAAAACATATGTCTTGAACGGTAACACCCATTTTCTTTTATTTGATACTTCTATTCGAGGGTATGACTTCAAATGCAACTATTAGTGACAAGGTAATAAAACTATAACACACTTGAAAAAAAAAAATGCGATGGTTTTGTAGTATTCTTCGTGATCTTTTTCTCTTTAAAAATCAACGAAAAATAAAGATGTATCAGTAAGATAAGTTTTCAACAGATTCTCTGTAAAATGATTGACTAATTGAATATTTGAAAGAAAATGAGGTTTGAACGAAAATAATAAAACAAAAAAAAATGTAATTAAATGGGCAAAAATGAATTAAAATGTAGGGAAAAAACACAACTTGAAGAATTAAACAGAGTAAAAAAATGAAAGCTTGTGGTAGGTGATATAAATAAATTAAAGCAATATCTTACTGTTTATTCTTCCTCTAGAATAGTTTTGGTACTAACGGTAACTAGAAAACTGAAGAAGTTTTTCGTATTCTTCTAATACTCAAGCAAAATATCCTATGTCAAGTACTACCACTTGTACAGTCTTCGTTTTGTACAAATTAGGTATGAATTGCTCTTTTTTGAAACAGTAATGGGATAAAAAACAAATGACTTAGTTTAACGTCCGCCGGTTGCGATAGAACTTTTAACCGTAACAATAGTAACAGTGGACAGGAAAAAAAAACGGTACGAAAAGGTAATATTGCCTAATCTGAAATAATGTAGTCACTCTAGAACTATTAATAAAGAAGCTTGTACTTCCTCTTATCCCTGGAATGGACGGTTATGCTGCTTGCAATATGTCATTCTTTCATTAATCGCCACCTGATGTTTTTCGCTGCTTTGGACGAAAAAATTTCCAAGAAAAAATAAATGGTTAAACAAACTACAGCGCACGTGACCGATAACTATACGGGAATAACGCATCAATCTCCTGTGGAAGAGTGCTTATTGCATCGAAGAACCAATCTGTATTACTACATGTCCAATCATAAGCTGATGTTGCTTTTAAACTTTTTTTTTTAAAATTGTGTATACATATAGTACATAAATGATCATTGGTCCCCATCAATACCGTATATGACACCTTGGTACTTGGCGAAATCCGTACCGTTTGGGAACTTATGCATAGACAGCTTGCTCAATTGGCAGAAGGATAGAAGCATCAATAGACTCTGGCCGCCTGTAGTAGTAAATATAGAGAATCTTGGTAGCCCTAACTCATCGGCAAGTGTGGTTAGTGAATATTGCTGCTGCTGTTGCTGTTGTGAAGATTGTTGCAATTGAGGGTTCTTGAACTCCTGGATTATTTTATACACCAGGTTTAAGTCGTAGAAATTGGGCATGTATTGATGGACCCACCACTCGAAATCCTCCTTGTTGTTGGGCATGGAGTCATTCATTAGAATGTTGATCAGGAAACCTAGATCATATGCCGCATGGTATGTGATCCAAGTAACAGAATCATCCATCATTAAACCAGAGTCCATTAGAAGCTGCGAAAATTCAAATACATCGATGCCTAAATTTTCGTGTTTTTCGAAGTTGATACCTGATTTTCTGAGTAATTCTAACGATTCTGTGGACATGATTTCCTTCTTTGGGTCAAATTCAAAATTGAACTGCCACGTTGAGGGACCGTTGTCAGGCTTATTGCCGTTGGCGTCACTCAAGGAAAGACCAAGTTGTATTGGGTTTAAGAAGTCTACGTTGGCCCTCATTGTCTGATAGTGGTAATCGACCTTCGACCTGAAAGTGCCGATCGGCCTAGCCAAAGTCCCCACAAACTCAGTACTGATTGACACATGATTATACTGCGAGACCAGTTGTCTTATAACGGCGAATTCACTGTAAAGGTTGGACTTCCAGACATCGCGAACGAAAAGATAATTTGGGGGTGGTAAAAAGATCGGTGGCATACTTTGGTTGGTTAAATGCTTGGGTAGCTGGGAAGCCAAGGGACGATTGAGTCCCACTCCCTGCTGCTGTTGCTGCTGTTGCTGTTGCTGCTGTTGTTGTTGCTGCAGAACGTTCAGTCCGGGCGGCAAACTAGCCACCGAAACAGGCGTTCCTATATTAAATGGCTGCTGTTGTTGTTGCTGTTGCTGTTGTTGCTGAGTTAACAGTGGCTCGTTCTTCTGCTTCAAAAGATAGGCATTGTTCATCTCCTGATTAACAGAGCCATTAATTGTATTTACAGGCATCCCTTGAGGAAACATTCTTGCTCTATTAACCTTTGGCGAATACACCTGAGGTCCCATGTTTTGCTGCTGGTGTTGTTCAGAAGCCTGCCTCTGAGAGAAAAACTGCTCACCTCCTACAGCTAATACCCTCGGTTGTACATTCATAGATTGCATAATCCTTTTTGACCCTTTATAAATGTATAAAATTGAGTTGCCTGTTTCTAATCGTTCGCAGTATTTCCAGTATGAAAAACAAGGAAGCCCTGATAACGAGACACGCTAATAAACTTCAAACTGATCTTTCTTGTCAGTTATCATTCTACTACTATAATTGAAAAGACTCAATAAAGAAAATATCATAATGATGAAAAAAGAGCGAGCAGCGGGTAAGGACCGAATTCCGTTTGGAATGACTGGTATAATGAGATTTACCTTATACTATAGAGAGGGCTATATCATTACCGAACTTAAGTTTTCTATTGGAATATTATACTTTATAAACTAAATAATTACCCATCTATGTTGTTTCCCCAAGAATGTTTGCTGCCATATAATAAGAACAAAAAAAAAATAACAAAAAAAAAGAAAAAAAAAATCACTTGTAATCTTAAATTAATATTATACACCGGTTGTCCGTTTTTACCTCTATGCCGTCTTCTCAACTTCTTTCTTCTTTGGTTTTTCTTCCCCTTCCTTTTCAGGTGGAAGGACGAACCAAGGGATTTTACCTCTATTAAAATCATTTAATATTTGCTTAGAAACACCAGACTCATCAGGCTCACCACCCTTCAGTAATCTACCTTGTTTCCTTGCCAGAATTTCAATAAACTCCGTGGCATCCTTCCATCCTGAGATCTCGTAAGTTCTTTCCAAGTGCTTTACCTGACAACGTTTTAAAACACCTGGAATATATTGTTCTGGGTGTGTGACGTGTTCGACTCTGACAACACCTCTGAATAAAATGTCTTCTTCGGAGTCTTTACTAGAAGGCGGCACAATACCTGGACAATCAATCAAAAAAATTCTTTTCATAAGAGTAATATATTGCCAGACCTTAGTTTCACCAGGGATTGGTGCAACTTGACACACCTTTTTCTTTCTCAATGTGTTAATGATGGACGATTTACCAGTGTTTGGATAGCCGATAAACCCTACAGATATTTGCTTTCTATCAGTATGCAACTGTGAGAACTGACGTAGCAACTGAATTAACGAACCTTTACCGAAAGAGTTGGTAATAGATGCGTGAAACGCCAAAGTTGGACGTTCCTTTGACAAATGTTTGACCCAAGCTGCCTACTTGTAAAGTTAGAATTGAAAAAAAAAAACCTTCTGTTAGTAAAAAATACATTTTGTTTCATAATAGGTAATCTTTTGCCCCAAGAGAATGTAATAATCATTGTTATAGCCGAGATTGATTGTTTCGAAGAGTGGATTAAACTAAAAAAAAAAAAAAAAAGTAGAAAATTGTGAGGATCTTTACTACGAACATATTGTATGGAGCCCGAGATAAAGTCTCAAGTAACAAAAGCTCAACTCATAAGATCCTCGCTGTTCTAAAAAGCGAAGGTATACCTTTAAAACAAAGGTTGTCCTTCTAATTTACCCATGAGGCTTCCCCAGAACGGGGAAATATGGATAAGCGAACAGTATTACTCTTCCAAAACAGTAACAGACACTTCTGTAGATAAGTTTATCCTAAAACGGATAGAGAAGCACCCTGACAAAAAGGTTTGGTAATAAAAATCATACTCTATCGAAAAAAAAAATCTCTCGTGCTATCCTCTTGGTTGGAAAGAATCAAAAAAAAAAAAAAAAGTTAACATACTGCAACCCAGGTAGGTACCAAATCACACTTATTAAGAACATAAATTAAATGCTTGTGTGGTGTTTCCTTCTTCATATACTCTTCCACGGACTTACAACGGGTACCCAATGGATCCCTTGCATCTAGAACATGTATTACCACGTCAGACGAATCGATGACTTTATATAATTCGTTCCAAATACGTTTGGATTGACCCTTACTGAAAATAGCTTCTTTTGCTGCGGAGGTCCACCCATTTTCTTTGTCTTCCTGGTTCCCCATTAGTCCTAATGTGGCATCTAAGACTTGCTTTTCCTCATACTTGGTAATGTCTTCATTTGTAGCCTTGACCAAGTCCTCTAGATTGGATGCAGCAAGACGTGGTCTCTTTCTTTGGGCTTTGGGCCCAAACGCATCAGCATAACTTTCGGTATCCAAAATTCTGGCTTTTGGGGATTCATCTGTGTCCTTTTCTTCCAACAATGACATGGGAAGCTTATTTCTTCTCAGAAGAACTTGATATGTATCTTTTTGGGTTTCACCCAATGCACTTCTGAAATGCTGCAGTGCGTCCTGAGATATCACTCTTGTGTTACCGAACCAACGACGATCTGGTTGGACCCTCGCATCCGGTATTGTGGAGTCCTGGAAAGAAGCGGCCCTAATTAAATTACCTTTCTTATTCCTGATCTCCTTCCCACTAGTGTACATATTCAGGAATTTGACTCTCTTGGAGTCTCTGTAGAAATTTTCACCCTTCACACGAAGATTACCATCTTTGGTGTCACCTTCACGAATACGTCTAGATTTCTCTTTCTTACCAGTACCCATTGTATTATTCCTCCCCTGATATTTAATGGTTTTGCTGCAAGTCAACAGATCTTCAAAGTTAACACTTAAGGGAAAGTACTAACAAGTAGTAAATATCTTTTATATATTCTACGCTTCTTTATATGCCCAAAAAGAAGAAAAGTGAAAAATTTTTCTTCAAGCGAAAAATTTTTGCGATGAGCATCGGGCAAAAAAACGTGCTAAATGACAGGTTGTGTTTATATATTTGTTATTGATTCTATATTATAGTAAATTGGTGAGAACATTACCCAAGTCTTTGGACCCAGAGGATTGCTGCTTGATATCAGAGGGAGCATTGGCACGGCTTGTTTCCACACGACGTTGTTTAAATTCCCTGTGAGGGTGAGAATCTGCAGACTCTCCTTCTTTTCCGGCGCGCTTCCTAGAGTTCTTAATGTTTTGTATCATCTTACTTTGCTCCACGTTTCTAATGAATTCCGCGTTCAGTTTGTTGGCCTGCGAGATTTCCATCTCCAACTTGGCCTGTCTGATATCGTTCTCGCGGGCAATCTGTTCAGTCAAATCTGCCCATTTGAAACCTGGGAGGTACTTCACGTTCAGGATATCATCATGGTAGAAAGTACCTTTCTTGCCACCAATAATGTTCCCGTTCAACGTCTCCGCACACAATTTGGCGTCTCTTTTCCTAATAAACTCGGCCCAACCTTCTTCATACTTGTTTTTCTTGTTTCCTCCACCTTTAACTCTTTGCTTGTACTTTTGATCGTCCTCTTTCTTTAGAAATAGTCTATCTACCTCACCAAAACGAGTTAATATTTGTCTCATTTTTGCAGGTTTCATGTAAGGTGGAATACTGGAGAAGTATACCACCCCAGTCTTGTGTTTAGACTTCTTGGCGGCCTTTGATTTTACCAGTTGCCTTAGTTTTTCTGTTTTTAAATCCAGTGAAGTGGTGGACGAAGCTTGTTCTTCTACTTCTCGATCGAGCTTTTCTCCATTCTCTTTATCTGGTTGTTCTACATCCTCTTTTTCTTCTTGTTTTTGCTCTTCTTCTATGTCTGACTCGTTTTCACTTTCGATGTCTTCTACCTTCTTACTGAAGATATCATCCTTACTAGAAATTTTTTTCTTGGTCTGAATTAAGACGTTATGTTGATCGGTTTCCTCATCTGAGGAAAAGTCTTCAAAGTCACTATTTACTTTTTCACTCATGCGTAAAAATTTACTTCACTCTGCTGCAGTAAACTGTTTGCTTTGTACTTACATAGCAATGGGTAGTTTGTCAGGTTGAAATTTTTCAAAATCTTAATAGCGAAAGTTTTACTGCGCAATGTGAGAAAAGCTGGCTATAACGAAGTAATTCAAAATAATAAAACAAGAGAAAGAAAAAATTTACACGTCATTGCCTTTGGAAATGTGATCAGACAGACCCAATATCACCGTTTAAATATTCTTCACGAGATAATGTAGTTTGTCAATTGAAACGCTATTTGGTGGCTGGCTAATCAAATATGGTCGATGAAGGGGTTGTCAATCCAGCAGCCCTTAAAGAATTGTCGCTATCTGTTTGTTCCTATAATTAATTTGCACTGAAAAGATACATGTGCATTATTGCAGTATATTATAAGGAATTCCGGAGTTTTCTAGTAACTTTCTAGTCGCGCAACCGAGAGATGAGTACTACAACGCAACCTATTTGGTAGTGCATCCTACACATTGTGAACGTTTTTGGTTCATATTACAATATTACGATATTACGAATTTTACCCTTTCTTTAATACTAACTTTGATCAGAAAGCACCTTTATCAATATGGCCACGTCTGGGAAGTCGGTCATAATCAAAAGGCTACAGGCTTTGGGGTTTGAAATATCAATATACGAATTGTGAGACTTTGTTTTATCTTAGGGACGAAAATGGATGTGTGAAATTACTTATGGAAGGATCAATAATAGCAACGTTTGCTAATGTGTTAAGATGGCAAAATGCTACTGGTACGCCTCGTTGAGTATCCATCATAATTAATAGCGCCAAAATTGAAACATTAATTGCGGTTTTAGAACAACTTTAGAATTACAGAGCAAGGTGATAAGATCTCAATAGCTTATGAAAAATAATAATTTTTTAGAACCTAATGAACGTGTCGAAACTTTCCGCAAAATATTATGTACATCTCTACTCAACCTTCTATTAGGATCATGAGAAATGTGTTAAAACAGAAAAAATGCACCCTCATAATAAAAAACTTGGCCAAACCAAACCCTTTCTAGTACATCGATATGTATATCACACAATAAAGTCAATGCAGCATAACTTAGAATCGAGGTAGCGACTCCCCGTATTGCTCAAAATGGAAAATTCTATGGAAATAGAATTCATATGACTCTGAGAACTAAAGGAACATTATGACGAACAAAATTGCTATGATGTGAGGAATAAGATGATACAGTCCTACCAAATACCAAAGATCGGGTCGTCGAGGGCGGTATCATATCTAGGGAGATTTCTTTTCAATTAGAGCATATTCATTATCAAGTAACCACCATTTGTATTTTTTTTTTCTTCTCAAGGTAGTTATTCTGTTCTGACGTGCAGAAGATGGGCGTAGCATTGACACAAAGATTCAGTGGGAAACTATATATCCATATCTCATCCTGGTTTGGAAAATGAAGAGCTGCATACTTATATGAGGGAAAGAAGGCTAAACAAAATATACGTAAAGCAACTATCAAGAGCCAATGGAATCTATTTTCAAAATTTGCGTTCTTCCAAAACATTTATCCCGTTTGATGCATTAATGAAAATTATGAACATTTATTTCCTTACCACACGTACATTGGGTGCTCTACTTTCTTTTTTATTTAAGCATATAAAATGTACACAGTAGTAAAATACCATTTTAAAATATTATTTGAACAATCATAGAACACTACGCAGGTATTCTTCTTCAAAAAGATAGCTTCAATGTATTTCATGTATCTGAAAACGCTTTGTCTTGCCATTAAAGATCTGGTGGCCCCGACAAAATAAAAAAAAATACTGAAGGATGCGAGGTTCGAACTCGCGCGGACAACCGTCCAACAGATCTTAAGTCTGCCGCCTTAGACCACTCGGCCAACCCTCCAAAGATTTATACTTTTTGTTGTATCTCAAAATGAGATACGTCAGTATGACAATACGTCATCCTAAACGTTCATAAAACACATATGAAACAACCTTATAACAAAACGAACAACATGAGACAAAACCCGTCCTTCCCTAGCTGAACTACCCAAAAGTATAAATGCCTGAACAATTAGTTTAGATCCGAGATTCCGCGCTTCCACCACTTAGTATGATTCATATTTTATATAATATATAAGATAAGTAACATTCCGTGAATTAATCTGATAAACCGTTTTGACAACTGGTTACTTCCCTAAGACTGTTCAGATTAGGATTGTCAAGACACTCCGGTATTACTCGAGCCCGTAATACAACACTTTTT
>ERZ794946.39-NODE-39-length-97134-cov-95.037866_pt1 | contig 97134 bp, 61 predicted proteins | sample MGYA00433072_ERZ794946 | MGnify/ENA primary metagenome ERZ794946 (study PRJEB30137, sample SAMN04331413) | food metagenome | isolation source: Y3 must sample point D1 replicate A | place: Australia: South Australia | collected 2014 ...
TCATCCTCATCATCCTCATCATCATCCTCATCCTCATCCTCATCATCATCATCATCATCATCATCCATATCCTTATCCTCATCCTCATCCTCATCCTCATCCTCATCATCATCATCATATTTCACCCTCTCCACATCTTCCTCTTCATCCATATACTCGTCTTCGTCATATCCTTCATTTTCATCTTCATCTTCCTCAAACCCTACCTCATCAATCACTTCTACATCCGCCTCATCTTCTATTACTCCCGCTTCCGAATATTCCAATTTGGCAAAAACCATAACTAGTATAATAGAAGGCCAGACCATCCTCTCTAACTACTATACCACAATAACGTATTCACCGACAGCATCCGCATCTTCAGGAAAAGATTCACATCACTCAGGCTTATCAAAAAAGAATCGTAATATTATCATCGGTTGTGTGGTTGGCATAGGTGCCCCCCTCATCCTAATTCTACTAATATTGATTTACATGTTTTGTGTTCAGCCTAAAAAAACGGATTTCATTGACTCTGACGGTAAAATTGTCACTGCTTATCGTAGTAACATTTTCACCAAAATATGGTATTTCTTGCTGGGTAAAAAAATTGGTGAAACAGAAAGATTCAGCTCAGATTCCCCCATCGGCAGCAATAATATTCAAAATTTTGGTGATATCGATCCAGAAGATATACTTAACAATGACAACCCCTACACCCCTAAACACGCTAATGTTGAAGGCTACGACGACGACGACGACGACGACGACGACGACGCTAATGATGAAAACCTATCATCCAACTTCCATAACAGAGGCATAGATGATCAATACTCACCTACTAAATCTGCATCATATTCAATGTCGAATAGTAATAGTCAAGATTACAACGACGCTGATGAAGTAATGCACGATGAAAACATTCATCGTGTTTATGATGACAGCGAAGCTAGCATCGACGAGAACTATTACACGAAACCAAACAACGGCTTAAATATCACGAACTATTAAATCATAGCGAAAGCAGCTTTGCCATAACTTTTCTTCTTAAAATCACCCTCGGTCATTTCGTTCTTCTTTTTCCGATTCAATTCCTAATAATTTATGCATATTACAGAACTTTTTCTTCCCTTTTTCTGTCACAGGTTTCCCAATTTTTTTGACGACTAAACAATAACATAACCACTACGTTCACTTCCCCGTATATATACATATATATACTTAATATTATAAACGCATATACTTTTATAAACTTGGAATAAGTATTATATATTTATTTTGACCAACCGGAAATGCTTTATTTTACACTTGGAAAGAAAAGTGCATTTGGAAAACTTTTACATGTCACCCAAGTGCATACTGCTGACGATACAGGTTTAGAGACTAAAGAGAGCGCATGGAAGAAAACTTCAAAGGAAGAGAAGAAGGATCGCAGAGTTCAAAGGAACTCTTAATTTGGGCCCATCTTTTGAAAATATTGTCTCTGCAAAAGCTTCGAACACCATTTTGGATCCTCTGGAGAAGGCAAGACAGAATGCAGAGGAAGCTAAGAAATTACCTTGTTAGCTTAAGGTGCCTGTTCCTAAGGGTAGCGGTCACCACAAATGGAAAAGCGACTTTCCCAATGTAATTATTTTTGTTTGTTCCGCAAGTATCTAACAATATGATATATTGCTAGTTGAAAATCGAACACTCGAGTTACTTCCGTGATAGTTTAATGGTCAGAATGGGCGCTTGTCGCGTGCCAGATCGGGGTTCAATTCCCCGTCGCGGAGATTTTTTTTATCATCACAAAAATAAGATAGCAAAACTGAAGAAACGATGAGTTAGTTTTAACTTTTAAAAGATCGTCCAATATTAACATAAAGGAACCCAGTTCTTTGGAAATAACAGGAAAGTGCAGAAAGTTCATTAGAAATCAACGATGATCTGATATACATATATATATATATAAAGGTTATTAATAGCCTTCGAACAACTCATCTATCTGTGCGATGACGTTAATATGAAGTATTTCTCCTTTTCTTGTTACTAGTGAACCCTTTTTAAACATTTCAGGTTCATTATTGTAGTTTATCCCACATTCAGAAAATAGTATTTCCTGTTTCTCATTACTAAATGTTCCACATAGTTTCTTCTCGGATTCCTGGGGAGTTAAGCCACACTTTATTATTAACTGCCAAAACGTCGTATTATAAAGATTGTTTATATGTGTATCGACATATCTCCAGGATAAATAATCTTTTATCGTTTGTAAATTAGGGTATGCTACACACCTTGAATCGAAATATGGCAAATGCTTGATATTCAACGGCTTTTCTGGGAAAAACTTGGCCCATAATGCGACGTAATTGGACGTGAAAAAAGAACCAAATAAAGTCGCAAGCTTGTCTTTCCTTCTGTTAAATAAAGTTGTACTTGACTTCAAAATAAATGAGTATTCGTCACTCTCCCCGAACGCCAATATAATATCATTTTTGTACTTGAGGACAAGGTTCTTAGCACATGCATTCATTAACTTCAAAGCATTTTCATCGTTTGGCTTGGCAAACTCGTAGAACTTGGAAAATTCATGAAACTTCTTGCCGTCTATTCTTACCACAATATAACACTGAGGCAAAATAACATCGTGTGTTTCAAATTGCCTTACGTATCCAAATTTAGAGTTTGCCATCCCGCTCGCATTAGGAAGTAGAATCTTTGAACATTAAGGCACATGACTGGCTATGAGCCCTTTAAGTTTTTCTCTATCCGCATGTCTTCAATTAATTCTCCATCAGTGATTTTTAAAACAATAAAAACTTTCAATCCGGGTAAAACTGAAGAATATAGAGCGAAAAAAGCGTATATGCAGGACAAGGGATACTTACGCCAAAAAAGACCATGTCCATTCTATTATAGGATACCCACTTGCACGGCGTCAAAGTACTCAATTGGCTGTGCTTCTTCAAAAAAACTAACATACACAAGAACCAAATTTAAATTCAACTTGGTTACCCAAAGAGAGAATTCATTATAGAAAGATATAAAAATTTTGTAGAAAAAAAACAACAACGTTGGAAATGGCGAAGACTATCAAAGTTATCAGGAAGAAGGACCCCAAAAAGAAGAACCTATCCGATCCTTTAGCAAAACAAAAACTAGTTTGGAAAATCGGACACGTTTTAACTTTAGTTTTTGGTTTATTATTTTCTATCACGTATTTCTACCATGTCCTAATCTTCTTCAAATATCGTTCCTGGAAGTGGTTGTTCTTAAGGGTCAATAAAAATTACTCGTTTATTCAAAGTAAGAGATGGTACATGAAACTTTTGAGTTGGAGCCCACAGGTAATGTACCGTTTGTCATTAATTGGCGTATTTATGTCTGAGTCCGTCACAATGCAACAGAACTGGGTTGGACTTAACCCTACTTGGAATGACCTTTTGTCCTCTGAGAACTTTCATACCCTTTTGATTGCCTGTTTATGGTTCTTTGGTGGTGGTAAGTCTTTTTACAAGATTTTGCCTTACATGATTTTAAGTTATCTACACCTAACTAAAATGAACTACGAATTGAATGCTAACAAAGAAGAAAAGATCCCTTTAACACCCAAAGACAGAAAAATGCTACACTTACTTGCGTACTCTGAATTACTTGTTATCTTAGCGCTAACACTAGACACTATATTGTTTAAGACGGGTACATCCGGATTTATGCTCGTTATTTATGTTGGTATTTATTGGTTGAGGTTGAACTTCTCTCCATACGCACAAGTGGCTGTTTTGGAGTTACTTGTCAAGTTTGAAAAATACGTCCCCAAAAAATATAGAGACAAATGGCAGGTTATAAAGAACCTTATTTATATGAAAATGAAGGAGCACGAAAAGAGAACAGAAGAAGTTGCCAGATACGCGTAAGAAATTCTCTAACTTAAGATGACCAGATGTCATGTTCGTTTACTTATTTTCCTCTCCTCTTACCTTTTTTGGCCACTAACGCTCGTACAGAAATGGACGGCATACATACAATTTAATCAATTCTCTTAAATACCGTTTTATACCTCATTTCTGACTTTTCAGCCGTTAATGTTCCTTTTTTTTTTAGACCATTGTATGTATCACTTCCTGAATGATGTCTTCCATAACACAAACGTGACGTGCAAATAAACATACATAAAAATATTATTGAAAATACAGATTATTTAAAATTATATAACCCGTTCCCTGTTTATTCAGAAGCAGTAGCTCTGGTGTAGATGGCTTGCTTGGAGTGCTTGGAGATTGGCTTGATGATACCTTCCTTTTCCAAGTGTCTCAAAGCAATTCTAGCTAAAGAACCACCAATCTTTAATCTGTCGACCAAAACAGAGACAGAAACGTATCTGTAAGTTGGAACTTCCTTCAAGATTCTGTCGTACTTCTCTTGGTCTAAAATGACAGCGTGTTGAGCTCTGTCTTTCATGGACTTTTTGGACCACTTCTTCTTAGACTTCTTACCACCAGCAAGGGCAGCAGCGGCTTTGGCAGCTTTAGATAATTGTTGCTTTGGAGGCATGATTTATTAAATGTTCTATGATAAAGTAAAAAGTAAAAACATACTTGTTAGTAAAAAACTGAACTCTAGTAGAATTTGGGATAAAGACTATTTGCTAATGACTTGAATTGTAGATTGAATTTAACTGTAAATCACCACTAAGTACGTAGTTTCCTTCTCTCAAAGTACCATGGGTAGCTAGATCTGTGCTATGGAGCATATAACAGAGACATGGATATTCATCCCGTTAAGGTAGAACAGGCTTTTATAACATATTAAATCCTGGATTGGCCAGTCACTACTTCATCTTATCCGCCTAATATTGGTTTCAAATTTATAGATACATACACTAAAACTAACAGGGCTTGACGGTTTTCGATAACAAAGAATACGATTTCAATATTCAACTGAGCAATCTTAATAGTATTAAATGCTTCGTGAACTTTAAGAGATACTTCGTGAAGTTGTTCTGTCGCGCAATTCTTCCTGTAGAAGGCGTCCTTCGTTTTTTTGTCTTCGCGCGCTACAAGGTAAATGAAACCTCTTTATGGGTGAATGGGTTACACAAATGCACGGATGCAAATATAAAATATAGAATTTTGCTTTATATTATTTTGAGCGGGCTAGAATCCACTCAGTGTACAAAGTACTATTCATTATATTGAACTGAAGAGGCAAGAACTGTTTAGCTCAATCAATCACCTTAATAAAGTATTTGGAGTGATATATCGGCTTGTTTTAGTTTAATTCTTGTGGATATTTAGATATCAAGGTAATTTTTGGAATTCCTTGCAAAGCTGTAATTAGGTATACAAAATATCACTAGATACTCTACTCGACGATATAGTAATCCTCATAAGGGAATCGGTATTTCTAATATTACGTTATTTTTATTTTCTTTTACTGTTTTCTATGTTGTCGTTCATAATTCCATAACATTATTAATCCTAGTGCTTCAGCTTCCATTGAATCTGATGACTTTTTCTCAATCTTCATGGTATCTTTTTTGCACCGTATATGATAAAATACAAGTAATATAAATACCAGCCACTGGATGACATTGAAATTTTATTCTAATAAATGCATCAGCTCTTTAAAAACATTACTATTTAGCTATTTGAAGCCAGAAATTTTCACAGATTACCATCCGATATAGTGTAACGGCTATCACATCACGCTTTCACCGTGGAGACCGGGGTTCGACTCCCCGTATCGGAGTGTTCTTTTTCTTACCTCTTGAAAAAGAGGTAGTAAAGTCAATATAAATTCTTGGCTGAAGTATTTCAATACAATTGGTCAAGGAAGTTATTATTTTTTTAATGACTTATATCTGTCCAACACAACAGGTTACACCATATAATCTCTATTTACTGGACAGGCGGAAATCGATAGTTTCACTTTCCTAAAAATCGTTATATTATAGAAGCGTCTTGACACGTTTTCAAAAAAGGAAGAAGCAAGAACGAAAAGAGATAAGGATTCAAAAGAAAGGAAGCCCAATGTCTCGCAAATTTGATTTAAAAACGATTACTGATCTTTCCGTCCTAGTTGGGACTGGCATATCATTATACTACCTGGTTAGTCGGCTACTCAACGATGTTGAATCAGGACCGTTATCAGGTAAATCAAGGGAATCAAAGGCCAAACAGTCCTTGCAATGGGAAAAGCTGGTGAAAAGATCACCGGCATTGGCAGAAGTAACATTAGATGCATATGAAAGGACTATATTATCTTCTATCGTTACGCCAGATGAAATAAATATTACATTCCAGGATATTGGTGGCTTAGACCCGCTTATTTCAGATCTACATGAAAGTGTCATATATCCCTTGATGATGCCAGAAGTATATTCTAATAGCCCTTTACTTCAAGCACCTAGCGGTGTCTTGCTATATGGGCCACCAGGATGTGGTAAAACCATGTTGGCGAAGGCCCTAGCCAAGGAAAGTGGTGCTAATTTTATCTCAATAAGAATGTCATCTATAATGGATAAATGGTATGGTGAATCTAACAAAATAGTCGATGCAATGTTTTCATTGGCGAACAAGTTACAGCCTTGTATAATATTCATTGACGAAATTGATTCATTCCTTAGAGAACGGTCTTCTACAGATCATGAAGTTACGGCAACCTTAAAAGCTGAATTCATGACTTTATGGGATGGCTTATTGAATAATGGAAGGGTTATGATTATCGGTGCTACTAATCGGATAAATGACATAGATGATGCGTTTTTGAGGAGGTTACCAAAAAGGTTTCTTGTTTCATTGCCTGGTTCTGATCAACGTTACAAAATATTAAGTGTTTTATTAAAAGACACTAAACTAGACGAAGACGAATTCGACTTGCAACTGATTGCAGACAATACCAAAGGATTTTCTGGGTCGGACCTGAAAGAGCTTTGCAGAGAAGCGGCCTTAGATGCAGCAAAGGAATACATAAAACAGAAGAGGCAGCTCATTGATAGTGGTACAATCGATGTTAATGATACTTCTTCCTTGAAGATAAGACCATTAAAGACAAAAGATTTTACAAAAAAATTAAGAATGGATGCTACAAGTACATTGTCATCTCAACCTCTTGATTAAGGAAGGAAAATTAGAAAAAAAAGAAGAAAGCTTTTTATTCACGCATCATATCATATCAGATAAGCTAGTTTTCACATAATATGTGTATATGCAGTATACTCCTGTACATAACTTCCTTTATTTCTGCTTTATAATTATATACTAGTTATTTTTCTTGGGCCGCTTTTATTACGGCAACTATTCTTTCAGGTTTAGTCATAATCTAAATCTAAAGATGGGGAAAAGCCAAAAACACTCAACTTTCAATGAATACAAAGCTTCATGAAAGCAATAGATAAAATGACGGATAATCCACCACAAGAAGGCTTAAGTGGGAGGAAAATAATATATGACGAAGATGGCAAACCGTATGTTGGATTACGCAAAGCAATTCAGGATATACTGATCCAATCAAGCTTGTGATTTTTTATTAACAAATTCTCTATAATAGTTGCCGATCATGTAACACCCTACTTGACTTTCAGTACGTGACCGGGAAGATATCTAATGGCCTGAAGAACCTCTCATCTAACGGTAAACTAGCAGGTACGGGGGCTCTCACTGGCGAAGCTTCAGAGTTGATGCCTGGCTCAAGAACATACAGGAAGGTTGACCCTCCTGACGTAGAGCAACTAGGTAGATCTTCATGGACGCTGTTACACTCTGTAGCTGCCAGCTATCCTGCTCAACCTACAGACCAACAGAAGGGTGAAATGAAACAGTTCTTGAATATCTTCTCACATATTTATCCTTGCAACTGGTGTGCTAAAGACTTTGAAAAATATATCAGAGAAAATGCACCACAAGTTGAGTCAAGAGAAGAACTTGGGAGGTGGATGTGTGAAGCCCACAATAAAGTCAATAAGAAATTGAGGAAGCCCAAATTTGACTGTAATTTCTGGGAAAAAAGATGGAAGGACGGCTGGGACGAATAAGTACAATCTCAGAGTTTTGAAGGAACACATAAAAGACAATTTATACATATTTACTGATTCTCGTGTATATAACACTCCAAGCGTATTGATCAGTCATATGTTGGCTTTTTTATTTAGGCTTGAGCTCTAACTTTCCAGATGAATGACTTTTCTACTAATATATGTTAGGATTAATATTCTATATGTATAGAAATATTTAGTCAGTATTTAGCTAAAAAGTTTACTTTCAAAGAATTGTCATGTTTGCAGCTAGTGCCTTTGGTCTTTTGAGTATTCCCAGCCCTTGTTTAGAGGTCATCAAGAATGAACTTGAAATTAGCCGTATCAGTGGTATTAACCTCTTCTAAGAAGAGCAGAAAAAGAAAAAAATCTCCGCGACGGGGAATTGAACCCCGATCTGGCACGCGACAAGCGCCCATTCTGACCATTAAACTATCACGGAAGAAATATCTGTGAAATGTGACTCTTATAGCATACTATTTTAGTTATGAATTGTGAAAATCCTCCCTGTCCTGCGTTCTACAATTTATTTAGTACTTGTTTGGCAAAAACGTCTCTCAGTGCCATTTACTTTGTAAAAAGTGCAGACTACATCGCATCAACGGTCATATTAGGAGCCACTTCTATTTTTAACTCAATATGATTATTCAAAAATGTAGATACACTTGCATTTTATTGTACATACTAGTTGGAAGAGGCAGCATCGATTTTGCTGAAATTTCTAGTAACTTCTAGCAGCAATACACTATATCATAAAAATAACCTGACTTGTAAAAGTTGAAACCCTAACTTTTATTATTTCTTTCAATATTTTCGATTAGACGTAAAAGATGACCAAGCACAACTAACAAAAAATTTGCATCCTCATAAAAAGCAAGACTTTTTGTATGTTGAAACAAAATTATTAAAAAACACGCATTAACACAGACACGAATTTGGCATACTTTCCTTTTACTTTATAACTAGTCAAAAGTAGAAATTGTCTAAGGGAACTACTTCACAGTGACCACTGATACTACAATATGGAAGTAAGAAAAGTTGCTAAGTAGGAGCCTAACAATCTTTTTTTATTTTTTTTTTCCATATTCCTTTATTGTCATGGGTCAAGACTGTAAATGTTAGTGAAAGTTTTAGGGTTCTTGTGACAAACTTCACCAACATAAACATGGCCTCTTCGAAGATCCGTAGATTTTGCATTTTTGCGGTGGTTTATGGATTCAAAGCGAGGCCTAAATTAACGATCATGTCTTTGCTATTATATCAGAGGGCATATCATTGAATTTCCGATTTCCAAAGGGAAGAAAATAAATAAAGTTGTGCTATTTCCATGCATCCTTTTTTCTTTCATTCAATGACACATACTTCTTGTAGTAGGAATAATTGGTAGTTCTGATATCGATTAAGCCTTCTAAAAATGCTTTATATTATAAAGTACAAATGCAAGAAGTAGCTATGGATGCTAAAGAGCTGGTCGATTTATTGTTTGGTGAATGAATGTAGGTTTAAATCAATGATCTCTGAATCAGAAACAAGGGTGACCAAAATTGGAACCTTGAGCCTTTCTTCCTGTAGTTCATTTCTGCCTTCTCTTTTTATATCGAACGATGTTAATTTATTCCATTGATAAATTTTCTTATTGCTCTTAATATAATCCTTTTTAAATATTTCCAAAATACTTAACATTTTTTGAATATGTGGACCGTAAGAGAATATACAAACTACTTGTTGTAGACCCAAACTTCTATCTGCAATGTTGATTTGTTTATCTAACTTATTTACAGACTTCTTAATGTTATCGTTCTTCGATATGCCATGATACTGTATTGATGTACTGTTGTTACCATTATTTGCTAAGGACGGTATAACTGTTTCTTTGAGAAACCGAAGACATTGAGTGGAGGAAGAGATATCCAAATCTCTACTAATTTCATTGTAATATACGCCATTGATCATTTTTGATTTGCTTTTATCTTTTTTTCTTCTTCTTCTTTTCAATCTTTCCAAACAATCTTTCCAAACAATCTTGGCCTCATCTTCATGGAATTTTTCGAAATACTCATCAGCAAGTGTCCGATGCCTTCTCAATTTTTTCCAAGAGCGTGCGGGGGTTGGTTATCCAGTACATGTGTTGCTTGAAACTGCCAACAAAAAAGAAAAGAAAATAAGAATATATTAATACGCCAATAGTAAACGCCACCCCAAGGTTTAACTAACCGTGATATACGAGGAGAATTGGTAACGGTACAATGATGATACTGGGTAAAGCCGGGATCCTGGCACAGTATGGGACAATATATGTGAGACAAAATACTATTCGGAATAATTTAAGTTCCTGCATTTTTAAGCAGTCACTATGTGCCTTTCATTCATTAGCAAAGGTGCTGCAACAAAAGCAAGTCCCACTGGACCTTTCATATGACATAATCAAGAGAGATGCAGAAAAAACTGGGGATGAAGGGAAGCCAAGACCACCTATTATCATACTTCACGGCTTATTCGGTAACAAGCTCAACAACCGAAGCATTGGCCGTAACCTTAACAAGAAATTGGGAAGAGACGTGTATCTGCTGGACCTAAGAAATCATGGATCCTCACCACACAGTTCAGTCCATAACTACGAAGTCATGTCGGAAGACGTGAAACACTTTATCACAAAGCACGAATTAAACACCAATGGAGGCCCTATTATAATAGGACACTCAATGGGTGGTAAAGTTGCCATGATGCTGGTCCTGAAAAACCCGCAACTTTGTTCGATGTTAGTCTGTATAGAGAACGCTCCGGTGAGTTTGCGCCCTAACGCTGAGTTTGTCGAATACATCAAAGCGCTGATGGAAATCGTCAACGACAAGGGCAAAACTATCCGCACGCTGAAACAGGCTGATGAACACCTTGCAGAGAGGATCGGCGGCAATGAGCTAGTAAGGCGGTTTCTCCTAACGGCGCTGAAAAAGGTCAAGATGGACAATTCATCGTCTGTGTCGTCATATACATTCGAAGAACGAATTCCCCTCGCAACACTGAAAGATGCCATTGTCAAAGGTGAAATTGCCGCGTGGCCCCTAGATCCTGCTCGTGAACGATGGACGCGGCCTGCGCTATTCATCAGGGCTACTCAATCGCATTATGTGGTAGACGAGTATCTTCCGATCATCGGCGCGTTCTTTCCACGCTTTGAAACACGTGACATCGATGCGGGTCACTGGGTAAATGCGGAGAAGCCTGGGGAATGTGCCGAAAGCATCGTCGATTTTGTGGAGCGGCACGAGGATTAAAGGCAAGCGCCCCGGAGCAAGGTGCCAGTAGCACCAGTCGGTGGCTGTGCGCTTGCCGTAGCACATGACATACGGACTATTGTGTGAGTGGTGATGGGGTGTAGGCAGTGCCACACCAGTTTAAAGGCCTAGTAACGGCAAATCGCCAAAAGAGATGATGCTGATGCATACGATAAGATCGTCAGTTTCACGTTCGCGGTTCGAACATGGAATTGTGGCTAAAGAAATTTGGGCGGTATGATGCAAATGAGGTGTACGTATGTATATATAGCAAAGAGTAGAATAAAATGAGATAAAGCCTCGTTCGTTCTCTCCATTTCTTCCCTGTTTCTCCTTTATTTTCTCTACTGCTTATTTCGAGTTCACCAGAGAACAAGAGAGCAGGAACGCAAAGAGTGTGTGACACGAAATTCAAGATACAAAAATAAAAGCTTACGTTGTGTATTTCAACTGGTGTGCTAAGAATAGAGTTTCATAAAGTACTGCATTTATTCATATATTATTTTTGTTATTTGTATATATACTTCACACTTAGAGTTCTACTAAAAGTCTACCCAGCACGCATCCTTCGTTTATTTTTACATCTCTCTTTTGCTTTTCCTTTTTTTTTTTGGTGCTTGCTAGATACTACTGAAGATCAAAGGTTACAAAGAACGCCGCATATATTTTCTGCAGGCATATTAAAGAAGTTACAAAAGGATTAATCGAAGCGCTGTTTGGATACACTCCTGTAAAGAGAAGAAAAGGAAAAAAATAAAAAGTGGACAATAAATAATTATTAAACTGTCATAGTTATGTCCTACAACGATCCAAACTTGAATGGACAGTATTACAGTAACGGTGATGGGACTGGTGACGGTAATTACCCTACGTACCAAGTGACACAGGATCAAAGTGCGTACGATGAGTACGGTCAGCCAATCTATACACAAAACCAACTGGATGATGGTTATTATGATCCAAACGAACAATACGTTGACGGTACACAATTTCCTCAGGGACAAGATCCTTCACAAGACCAAGGTCCTTATAATAACGATGCTAGTTACTATAACCAACCCCCCAATATGATGAACCCGTCTTCTCAAGATGGAGAGAACTTCTCAGATTTTAGCAGCTATGGTCCCCCATCCGGCACTTATCCTAACGATCAATATACTCCTTCTCAAATGAGTTATCCTGATCAAGATGGTTCTTCAGGGGCCTCAACCCCCTATGGAAATGGTGTCGTTAATGGTAATGGCCAGTACTACGACCCTAATGCTATTGAAATGGCTTTACCAAATGATCCATATCCCGCATGGACCGCAGATCCCCAGTCTCCCCTGCCCATCGAACAAATCGAAGATATCTTCATAGATTTAACAAATAAATTCGGTTTTCAGAGAGATTCCATGAGAAATATGTTTGACCATTTTATGACCCTTTTGGACTCTAGATCTTCTAGGATGTCCCCAGAACAGGCCCTTTTATCATTACATGCGGACTACATAGGTGGAGATACGGCCAACTACAAAAAATGGTACTTTGCCGCTCAACTTGATATGGATGATGAAATTGGTTTCAGGAATATGAAGTTGGGTAAGCTATCAAGAAAGGCAAGAAAGGCTAAGAAGAAAAATAAAAAAGCCATGCAAGAGGCTAGTCCTGAAGACACTGAGGAGACTTTAAATCAAATCGAGGGTGATAACTCATTAGAAGCTGCGGATTTTAGATGGAAGTCAAAGATGAATCAACTTTCTCCATTTGAAATGGTTCGTCAAATTGCCTTGTTTTTATTATGTTGGGGCGAGGCAAATCAAGTCAGATTTACTCCGGAGTGTCTTTGTTTCATTTATAAATGCGCCTCTGATTACTTAGATTCTGCACAATGTCAACAACGTCCTGATCCCTTGCCTGAAGGTGATTTTTTGAATAGAGTTATTACTCCTCTTTATTGTTTTATTAGGAGCCAGGTTTACGAAATCGTGGATGGTCGATACGTGAAGAGTGAAAAAGATCATAACAAAGTTATTGGGTATGACGATGTCAATCAATTATTCTGGTATCCAGAAGGTATAGCAAAAATTGTCATGGAAGATGGAACCAGGTTGATTGATTTGCCAGCAGAGGAGCGTTATTTGAAATTGGGAGAAATTCCCTGGGATGATGTCTTCTTTAAAACTTACAAAGAAACACGTTCCTGGCTACATTTAGTTACCAACTTCAATCGTATTTGGATCATGCACATCTCAGTATATTGGATGTATTGTGCTTACAATGCTCCAACTTTTTATACTCACAACTATCAACAATTGGTCGACAATCAGCCTTTGGCAGCTTATAAATGGGCCACTGCAGCATTAGGTGGTACTGTGGCAAGTTTGATTCAAGTTGCTGCTACTTTGTGCGAGTGGTCATTCGTTCCTAGAAAATGGGCGGGTGCTCAACATTTGTCCCGTAGATTCTGGTTCTTGTGTGTCATTATGGGTATTAATTTGGGGCCTGTGATATTTGTTTTCGCTTATGATAAGGACACAGTATATTCTACTGCCGCTCATGTCGTTGGAGCAGTTATGTTTTTTGTTGCTGTGGCAACACTTGTTTTCTTTTCCGTAATGCCATTGGGTGGATTATTTACATCGTATATGAAAAAGTCCACAAGAAGTTATGTTGCCTCACAGACCTTCACCGCATCTTTTGCTCCATTGCATGGTTTAGACAGGTGGATGTCTTATTTGGTTTGGGTAACCGTTTTTGCTGCTAAATATGCAGAGTCATATTTTTTTCTAATACTGTCACTAAGAGATCCAATTAGGATTTTATCTACTACATCAATGAGATGTACTGGTGAATACTGGTGGGGTAATAAGATTTGTAAGGTCCAGCCAAAGATTGTTTTAGGTTTAATGATTGCGACTGACTTCATTTTGTTCTTTTTGGATACCTACTTGTGGTATATCGTTGTTAACACTGTTTTCTCGGTCGGCAAATCGTTCTATTTGGGTATTTCTATCTTAACTCCATGGAGAAATATTTTCACTAGATTGCCAAAAAGAATTTATTCTAAGATCTTGGCTACTACTGATATGGAAATAAAATATAAACCGAAAGTACTAATTTCTCAGATTTGGAATGCTATCATTATCTCCATGTACAGAGAACATTTATTAGCCATAGACCATGTACAAAAATTGTTATATCATCAGGTTCCGTCCGAAATTGAAGGTAAGAGGACTTTGAGAGCACCAACTTTCTTTGTTTCCCAAGATGACAATAATTTTGAGACTGAATTTTTCCCTAGAGATTCAGAAGCTGAGCGCCGTATTTCATTTTTTGCCCAATCTCTATCCACTCCAATTCCAGAACCACTACCAGTTGACAACATGCCAACATTTACTGTATTAACTCCCCATTACGCCGAGAGGATTCTATTATCATTGAGAGAAATTATTCGTGAAGATGATCAATTTTCAAGAGTTACTCTTTTGGAATACCTGAAGCAATTACACCCGGTAGAATGGGACTGTTTTGTTAAGGATACGAAAATTCTTGCTGAAGAAACGGCCGCATATGAAAACAATGAAGATGAACCTGAAAAGGAAGACGCTCTGAAATCTCAAATTGATGATTTACCTTTCTATTGTATTGGTTTCAAATCTGCTGCACCAGAATACACCTTACGTACGAGAATCTGGGCCTCTTTAAGGTCGCAAACTTTGTATCGCACAATCTCGGGGTTTATGAATTATTCGAGGGCCATAAAATTACTTTATCGTGTGGAAAATCCAGAAATCGTTCAAATGTTCGGTGGTAATGCTGATGGATTAGAAAGAGAACTGGAAAAAATGGCAAGGCGAAAATTCAAATTCTTGGTTTCGATGCAAAGATTGGCCAAGTTTAAACCGCATGAACTAGAAAATGCTGAGTTCCTGTTGAGAGCTTATCCGGACTTGCAAATTGCCTACCTGGATGAAGAACCTCCCTTAAGCGAAGGCGAAGAGCCAAGAATTTACTCGGCCTTAATTGATGGTCATTGTGAGATTTTAGAGAATGGTCGTAGACGTCCCAAATTTAGAGTTCAACTATCCGGTAATCCAATTCTTGGTGATGGTAAATCAGATAATCAAAATCATGCTTTGATTTTTTACAGAGGTGAGTATATTCAATTGATTGATGCTAATCAAGACAATTACTTGGAAGAGTGTTTGAAAATCAGGTCTGTCTTAGCAGAATTTGAGGAATTGGGAATTGAGCAAATTCATCCTTATACTCCTGGTTTAAAATATGAGGACCAATCCACAAATCATCCTGTTGCAATTGTCGGCGCTAGAGAATATATTTTCTCAGAAAACTCTGGTGTTCTTGGTGATGTAGCGGCTGGTAAAGAACAAACTTTTGGTACATTATTTGCCCGTACTTTGGCACAGATTGGTGGTAAATTGCATTATGGTCATCCAGATTTTATTAATGCGACATTCATGACTACTAGGGGTGGTGTTTCCAAAGCACAAAAGGGTCTACATTTAAATGAAGATATTTATGCCGGTATGAATGCCGTACTTCGGGGTGGTCGTATCAAGCATTGCGAATATTATCAGTGTGGTAAAGGTAGAGATTTAGGTTTTGGTACAATTTTGAATTTCACTACTAAGATCGGTGCTGGTATGGGTGAACAAATGTTATCTCGTGAATACTATTATTTGGGTACGCAATTACCTATTGACCGTTTTTTAACATTTTATTATGCGCATCCAGGGTTTCACTTGAATAACTTATTTATTCAATTGTCTCTGCAGATGTTCATGTTAACTTTAGTGAACTTGCATGCTTTGGCTCATGAATCCATTCTGTGTGTTTACGATAGGGATAAGCCAATTACTGATGTTTTGTATCCAATTGGTTGTTACAACTTTCATCCTGCGATTGATTGGGTGAGACGTTATACACTATCTATTTTCATCGTCTTTTGGATTGCTTTTGTCCCTATTGTCGTTCAGGAATTAATCGAGCGTGGTCTGTGGAAGGCGACACAAAGATTTTTCCGTCACATTTTATCTCTATCTCCAATGTTTGAAGTCTTTGCTGGCCAAATCTATTCTTCAGCACTGTTAAGTGATATCGCTGTGGGTGGTGCTCGTTATATTTCAACAGGTCGTGGCTTTGCTACATCTCGTATACCTTTCTCTATTCTTTATTCAAGATTTGCGGGTTCAGCCATTTATATGGGATCAAGATCAATGTTGATGTTATTATTTGGTACCGTGGCACATTGGCAAGCTCCACTATTATGGTTTTGGGCATCATTATCAGCCTTAATCTTTGCACCATTCATTTTCAATCCACATCAATTTGCTTGGGAAGATTTTTTCCTAGACTACAGAGATTATATCAGATGGCTGTCAAGAGGTAATAATAAGTACCACAGGAACTCATGGATTGGTTATGTAAGAATGTCGAGGTCTCGTGTTACTGGTTTCAAGCGCAAACTGGTGGGTGATGAGTCTGAAAAATCTGCAGGCGATGCAAGCAGGGCTCATAGAACCAATTTAATTATGGCTGAAATTATACCGTGTGCGATTTACGCAGCAGGTTGTTTTATTGCCTTCACGTTTATTAATGCACAAACTGGTGTCAAGACTACTGATGAAGATAGAGTAAATTCCACCTTACGTATCATCATTTGCACCTTGGCGCCTATTGTTATCGATATTGGTGTTTTATTCTTCTGTATGGGTTTGTCATGCTGCTCTGGCCCTTTGTTGGGCATGTGCTGCAAGAAAACTGGTTCTGTTATGGCAGGCATCGCTCACGGTATCGCTGTTGTTGTCCATATTGTCTTTTTCATTGTCATGTGGGTTTTAGAGGGTTTTAGTTTTGTTAGGATGTTGATTGGCGTTGTTACATGTATACAATGTCAAAGGTTGATTTTTCACTGTATGACTGTACTGTTGCTGACCCGTGAGTTCAAGAATGATCACGCTAATACTGCCTTTTGGACAGGCAAATGGTACAGCACCGGTTTAGGATATATGGCATGGACCCAACCGACAAGGGAATTGACTGCAAAAGTCATTGAGCTTTCCGAGTTTGCAGCGGATTTTGTTTTGGGGCATGTAATTTTGATCTTCCAACTACCAGTCATTTGTATTCCAAAGATAGATAAGTTTCACTCCATCATGTTATTTTGGTTAAAACCATCCCGTCAAATCCGTCCTCCTATTTACTCTTTGAAACAAGCACGCCTACGTAAACGTATGGTCAGGAGGTATTGCAGCTTGTACTTTTTGGTACTGATCATATTCGCGGGATGCATCGTTGGCCCTGCCGTTGCTTCAGCACATGTTTCAAAAGACCTTGGATCTGGGTTGAAGGATACTTTCCATAACTTGGTTCAACCAAGGAACGTATCTAACAATGATACAGGGTTCCAGATGTCTACTTATAAGAGTCATTATTACACTCATACGCCATCCTTAAAGACCTGGTCTACGATCAAATGATTTTTTTAGTTTACAGTCTATTTTTGTTTCTAAGCAAGTTTATCACGCAAATACATAAGTATATTTTTACTTTCTATTCTTACTAGTTTATATTTATTTCATTGTAACTTTCTTAGAAGCTCGGTCCTCTCGCTATATAGTAGGATCTGCAACATATTTGGATGTGGGTGGGCGTTCTCCTTCTTTTTTAGATGTAAGGTCCAACACGTATAACAGGTGATACACATAGAAAGACACGTGGAAATAACAGTCATTTACGAATATTTAAAACCTGAGCAACTCCGTCAAATTTGATCTTAATCTTTTCTGGGGCCCCATCTAATTCCCAGAAAGCCCTTCGAATTAGAAACCGGATGCAATTTTGGCTTGATCAAATAGTAACGCTTCTCTCCGGGAACATCAACGTACATGTTGATAAAGTCAGGTTGATAATTCTGTTTGGATTCTTTAGCCTCTAAGTGAACCAACGCTATTTTCTTTTTGGATTCAACGTGGAATCTCATATAGTGATGTGTCCTACCTTCTTTATCTAATTTTTTGGTAGATACTATAGGCCTGTTTCTTGTCCATTTGTCATTCGTTATAAGCTCACCGTACGCTTTCAATCTTTCTTTTCCCGTAATGCCATCGTCGCACTGTAACAAACTTCTTATATCCTTGTTTTTCTCTACCATAGAAACTGCTCTGTTGAAAAGCTGTGTATCACCTGAAGGCGAAAATAGTTCTGAAAGAATTAGGTAAATAACAATAGCAGATATACCAACAGCTCCTATCACAAGTATGCCAGAAAAGGTGAACGTAGAAGCGGATTTTACTTGAGGCCATAATGGCTTAGGTTTATTCCTAGTCTTGTCATCCTTCTTTCCTGATGTTGCGCCAGTGCCATTACTATATAATCTTGCTCTAAGCAGTGACGTATGAGTTATTACCGATGAGTTCACGAAAGTATTATATCGTGGAAACAAAGGCTTTCTATGTCCTAAACGGAGTAAAGACCTAGGCAAACTTGAGCTCATTGTTTAAACTTGAAGTCAGGAAAATAATATACGAATGATTTTACCAACCTGATATCTAAAATTAAATTTAGAACTATAATTTGCTGTCACTGGCGGAAAAATACGCCCTCAGGTTTGACCTAGTAGAGCTGAACATCTTTTCATTGCTTTCTGTATCCTTTATTTATTGGAGCTTCCGAAACTTCCCAAGAAAAGTGAAGAAAAAACCAGGAAAATCAAAAGACATGACGCATATAATGTACACCTTTTTTTTTTCGCGGCCAAAACTTTAACCTACTCATCTAGATCAGTGGTTGGTAGAGCAGTATTCCGTCATTTTTCATGTCCAGGTTCGAAGCTGACCTGGTATTATCCGGTTTTTTTTCTTGTTGACCAATAGGAAAAAAAAAAATTTAAAATAAAGTCACAGAAATTCAATGAATATTATAAATTTTTCTTGTTTGTTTCCCTAGTTGTTATTTTTATAAAAAAAATTCTTGTAGACAATAAAATAAGAAATGCCCATTTTGTAACTTAGCGAAAGATGCCCAGTACATCCCTTTTACACCCGTGCATTAAAAGTGTTTGGGTTTAATGGGAGCTTTATCATATCTCTTTGATTTTTTTTCTGCTGTCCTCGGCTTGAGGGACTCACAGAGATCTGGAAATTTTCAGATTGTCAGTGCTTAGGATGGGTTGTCAGTAGACGGTGGCCGCCGTGGATGGGAAATCTCATACGTTTACACACATAGTGTTTGGAAATTAATAGTAGCAATAGCTATCTGGCTACTGTTTTAAAGTATTAGCCCGTTCTCAGTGCTTCTTTTTTAAGGAATAACAACGGCAAGACCAAAGATATATCAAATATGGCTAAGCAATCTCTAGGTATGTTTGGAGGATACGAATAACGATAGAAAACATGAGTGAATTTCCGTCCACGAAAAAATGTTAACATAAAATGCAAGAGAACAATTAATCGAATAATGTTAAATTATTGTAAAACAATGTGTATGATGAGGAGGAATGTACCTAAGCCAAAAAAAAAAAAAAAAAAAAAAAAAAAAAAAAAAAAACAGCTTTTGCATATTCAATCCAGGCATAGGGCGACTATTTAGCACTCAACGATTTTTAAGCTTGTGTATTGCTGACATAGATTCCGGCTTTAGAATCCAATATTGAAAAACGTGAGTACGCAGAGGAGATAGAAGAAAAGTAGGAAGTTACCGTTTATATTGATTTGTGAAATGCATACTCCGTTGGATGTGGGGCAACATAGATTTAAGTGTGGATGAAAATTATGTGCTCATTGTGAAAAAAAAGTTTTGCTTTTACTAACAAATTTTTTTATTATTTGTTTTCAATAGACGTTTCCTCTGACAGAAGAAAGGCCAGAAAGGCTTATTTCACTGCTCCATCCTCTGAACGTCGTGTTTTGTTATCTGCTCCATTATCCAAGGAATTGAGAGCTCAATATGGTATCAAGGCTTTGCCAATCAGAAGAGACGATGAAGTCTTGGTTGTTCGTGGTTCCAAGAAGGGTCAAGAAGGTAAGATTTCATCTGTTTACAGATTGAAATTTGCCGTTCAAGTTGACAAGGTTACCAAGGAAAAGGTCAACGGTGCTTCCGTTCCAATTAACTTGCACCCATCCAAGCTTGTTATCACTAAGTTACACTTGGACAAGGACAGAAAGGCTTTGATCCAAAGAAAGGGTGGTAAATTGGAATAAACTAGCTCGACTTTAACATAGATCATACAAAAAATACAATAAATAAATCCTGTGTTTCTTTTATGTATATTTTTTATCAATTTCAATTTAGTTTAGTTTAGTTTCTTTAAAAATAAAATTGTAATTTCTCACATTCTGCCTTCGGGTCTCAAGGGCTGGTTGGTAGACGAATGCGCTTGTTTCTAGCTGAGCGGCAGATGCATGAATTCAATGCAAGAAAATGAGAAAACTTCCAATATTAAAATGTGATTGTTAATTATTAGTATATTTATGACAATATATATATGTACATAGGGTGATTATGAAGATGAGTAAGATGCGAATGGATATGAGGATATGAATCTTTTTAGAGACAATGAAGATGCAAAGAAGTAGTTAAGCACATTGACCTCAGGGTTGCTATATGCTACTTTTAGTCCGTTGGATTTCTGAAGCAGTATTGGCCACAAAAATTTCTTCATTATTTCTACGATTAGAGTTTCTTCTGGATTTTTCTCGTCCCTGAGACTTACTCCTTTTCAAGTCATTTTCAGCAGCAGCTTTGATTAAATCATATCTTGTGATTTTACTCGGAGAGCTATTGTGATGGGAACTTTGTCTGCATGTGACTGTATTAGTCAGAGATGTTATGGGCTTAACCATAAGGGAAGAAACTATGGCACGCATGAATGAATTACTGCTTTTACTGCTGTCATCTGTTGAGTTTGCTGAGTCTTCCGTTCTTGTAGTCTTGGCTGGTGTGAGTAACATTACGTATTGTTTCTGTAGAGAAGATAACTTATAACTTCCGTCTTGTCACTAGTTGTTTTAATTATATGTTTGTTACAAGTTTTTATGTATAGATATATGTTACAACTTTTAGAAGTATTGTGGACATAACAGAGAGAAGGGAATGTTGCTATATTTATATATTTTATATATTGCTCTCAAAACTGTATCTCATCTTTTTTTCTGCAATCCTTGCTTTCGTAATCTAAGTGTGGGTGACATGCTAAATCCGCGGCTTTCCTTAAGCTTTTTCACAAACCATCTATTATGTCCAGAAGCTCCGCTGATTATCCGTGGAAAAGGGTCTTATTCTGCCGTAGGAACTTCTTCTCGAGAAAAAAGTGAGTTCACCCGCGGCGCTCTCGTAAAACCCGAGGGCCGATTCTTTCCCTCCGTGGAACAATCGGCCCCGCGGCGTCAGAGGGTATTATCTCCGCAAGTGATAGAACTCACATTTATTCTACGTTCTGCATGGTTTTGATTATCTTCTTTTGCACGATGTCACATACTTTTTCGATTACCGTCGCTTTACACAGTAACTGTTTAAAACGAGCGTTCTTAATTAATAACTGTAGGAGAGCAGGCTTTCGGCTTTCTTTATGAGAAATAAGGACTACTCCAGCTTGCCAAGTTTTATCCAGTTACACAAACGCTCAAGATCGCCTCGCTAAAATAGATGAAAAAATAAGAAAAATGAAATGTTCAACCTAATCCCTTTTGGATTTATCATTGAAAGATCGCTGATTTATTCTTTTCCAATACGCCTCGTAATTCTCTTTCAATGTCAAAGGCGCCAGATTGTAAGAATCTGTCATGTAAAATAATCTGACAATACGTAGTTTTAAAAACCAATTGATTAAACCAAGCTCTCTTATGATGCCAACTATAAAAAAATAAAGTGATCCAGTCAGTGCCCCCACGCTGAATCCCACGATTACTTGATCTAAATTGTGGTAGTGCAAGTAAACTCTGGAAAAGCAAACGCAAAACGATAATAAAGCCAATGCACCAGAAAAAATGCATTTTTCTAAGAAGTTTAGATTCTTCCAGGAAGTATATATCTTCAGAGAGTTATAGGTAAAACAAAACCCCATGAATTGGGAGTGTGCACTGGGCATCCCGTAACCGGATCTTATAGTGTCATTTTGGAACGACGCACCGAACGATACGGGGCGTGGCTGTTTTATTATATTCTTGATCACGTTATTGAATATTTCGTTCATCAATTGGCCAAAGGCTACAATGCAGGCTTCTAACTCTCTTGTGATGATAAACCACGACAAATAAAAAGCTAGCACTAGGATGGGCATCAGCGAGAAATATGCACTAAGGAATGATAGAAAGTCATGCGAATCATATAGAATGTACGTGTCATCGAATGGTATAACATTTGGATTTGGATTTATTGCAGCGGCGGTACTATTCATGATATGATCCGATTCAAAACAAATTTTGATGTAGATAAAATGCCTGGTATAATGAGTGGTAGAGAAGAAAATTAGACAAAAAGAATGAGAACGAAGAAATAATTTAAAGTGATCACAGTGGCAATCACTTTCCCCTTTTTAACGCGTGTTGAGCAATCGATTGATGTCTCTACCATATGTAGCATTTTCTCAGAAGGCAAACTTTTCTTTTTCTTTCTACTTTTCCAACAAGAAATTTTAAGTTTTCCCAGAAACCCGAATTCTCCTATTTCATCCACCACGTAAGAACGGTTTTCTTCCTGGCGTAATTAAAAGCATAAAGAAAAACTGAACAAGCTCTAGATGTAGATCAGGGTATACATGGTGCGCTTCAGTAAGTGTACTGTACCACTAGTTTGGCGTCTGTCACTTGAATTGCGGATTTGTGTAGAGCAATGAAAGCGCTGCTTCTGCCGCCATCAAAAAAAACTGGGTAGTTATTAAAGCCTATGTATGACAATATAAAAATGTATACAGATCAGTCTGTATATAAATCATGAAAATATCTTAAAAATTTCAAGAGCGTGTTTCCGCTAAACCTTGTCATATTCAACACAAATCAGTATCATTCTCGGCGTAAATTACATGCAAATCTCCCTAATTGTGATTCAATATTCCAGCGAACCCCGAGAATTTAAATAGAACAGAGTATATGCATTTATTAACAGTTATTACGCCTTGTCCCCAGGGAGAGTAGTAAGGGATATGGGCATTTATAAATGTACATAAGTCACGTTTTTGCAGCCAATAAAATATAATAATAGAATAGTAACAAGGAAAGCTAGGCCAAAACTCCTTACATGGAGCTAGTATACCCCTTTTCTAAGAGGAGTACTTGGCAATCAGTTGATCAACAAGGGCAATGTATTCCTTTTCGGCATCTTCCTGGGATTTACCTTTTAAGTTTTCCCAGGCTTCCCACTTGTAGCGGTCCTTCATGTTGAAAATACCAGGCTTTTCCTTGTCGTTGTCACCTACAGTGGCTTGCTTGTACAGAGCATACAATTCTAATAATTCATCAGTGGAGGGCTTCGTTGGTAGCTCGTTGACGGCTTTAGCTTTTTCTTCGAATAATTGGGAAACCATTTTGCTGAAAACACTAGTTTAACTAATTTTAGAGTTTTAGTCTTCCTTCTTTTGCTTCACACAGTGAAATGATGTACATAACGTACTTACTTCCGAGACAGACCAATTGATCCAAGCTAGCTATATATATGGCGGTCATTGGGGAGTTGGCCTGGAGCTGTTGAGTTTGCGGACGTGTCAGAGAGCGCGTAGGGCCGCCAGCGCCACCTGTCTTCAGGCACCAAGGCCGTAATCTCTTCCGACGGTCATTTTTTAATGGAATGTTTCAATACGAGAGTTTGTGGCATGTAGTTTAGGAACGGATTATAGAGAATAGTCGCAATATGTTTAGTCCCTACACAAATTGCTAGACTACTTGTTTCGAGTTTCTTCTATTCCTTTGCTAACGGAGCTGCGGTATATAAACCATCGTAGACTCAAGCCGTTACCCGACAACTATCGGGTATAGTGAAATGCCTATGTTTTCACTTTAAGAGACCTTAGAAAACTATCATGAGATCTTGCCTTCAGATGCAGATATTTCAGTGGATTCACGAAACAAGAAAAATTCACTGATCGATAACGTCTTCCTTTGCTTGATATTCCCTTTTTGAATTTCCCTAACTACCTTTTGTTGTTTACCACATATTCTCTAAAAAGCAGAGTTATTCTTATTTTGTATTTCATTGCATTTTTATCCATTTAGTTAATGACCGAATTAGATTATCAAGGAACTGCTGAGGCGGCTTCTACCTCGTATAGTCGAAATCAAACGGACCTTAAGCCGTTTCCTTCTGCAGGCAGTGCATCTTCATCAATTAAAACGACGGAACCTGTGAAAGATCATAGAAGAAGGCGTTCTTCCAGCATAATTTCACATGTGGAACCGGAGACTTTTGAAGATGAAAATGACCAGCAACTTCTACCAAATATGAATGCTACTTGGGTAGACCAACGCGGCGCTTGGATTATTCATGTGGTCATTATCATACTGCTGAAACTATTTTATAATTTATTTCCTGGTGTTACCACAGAATGGTCGTGGACTCTGACTAATATGACATATGTTATTGGGTCCTATGTCATGTTCCATCTGATTAAGGGTACCCCTTTCGATTTCAATGGTGGTGCTTATGACAACTTGACGATGTGGGAACAAATTGACGACGAGACTTTATATACTCCTTCAAGAAAATTTTTGATTAGTGTCCCGATCGCCCTATTCTTAGTTAGTACTCATTATGCTCACTATGATTTGAAATTGTTTTCATGGAATTGTTTTTTGACAACCTTTGGTGCTGTTGTCCCAAAGTTACCTGTTACTCATAGATTAAGGATTTCTATCCCAGGTATCACAGGTCGCGCCCAAATTAGTTGAACATAGTTTATTTCAATCTTGTATCTAGATGTTTTTGCTATATTTATATTTTCTGGGCCAAATCACTAACGCTTTGAAATTTCCAAAGCCAACAACGGATTTCGGACTTCATTTATGTAAATGAAAAAGAATGTGAACAAAAATTGAAAAAATTCCATATTAATGCACCTTCTAAACCTATTTGTTGAAATTGTATTTAATTCATATAATCATATTCTATTCAAAAAGAATAACCGATAGTATTAGCACTATTTCACGTACTGCTTCTAATACTATTATCACAAAATAGACATCAGAAAACTCAAAAAATAACGACAACTGCAGGACTCGAACCTGCGCGGGCAAAGCCCAAAAGATTTCTAATCTTTCGCCTTAACCACTCGGCCAAGTTGCCACTTTATACATTACTTGTTGTATTACGGGCTCGAGTAATACCGGAGTGTCTTGACAATCCTAATATAAACAGTCTTAGGGAAGTAACCAGTTGTCAAAACGGTTTATCAGATTAATTCACGGAATGTTACTTATCTTATATATTATATAAAATATGAATCATACTAAGTGGTGGAAGCGCGGAATCTCGGATCTAAACTAATTGTTCAGGCATTTATACTTTTGGGTAGTTCAGCTAGGGAAGGACGGGTTTTGTCTCATGTTGTTCGTTTTGTTATAAGGTTGTTTCATATGTGTTTTATGAACGTTTAGGATGACGTATTGTCATACTGACGTATCTCATTTTGAGATACAACATTACTGTTTCCTGGTTTGAAGAAGCTGATGGTGCACGTAAACAACAATCTATACTACAAGTAAAAAAATGGGGAAAAAGATGCTGAAGGAGATAAAAATTTCAAAAATGTTTCTATGATAAATTTATAATGAATTTATAATAATGTTTTGGGCTGTTTCCCTTTAGATTATTTAGCTTATCGTACATAATCGCACATAATCAGACTCTTTATTATATATAATTAAATATTTCGAGATTTACATACTAGTGGTTACTTAAAAGTGTAATCGCAAATTATATCAGAAATGAACAAAGATACGCAGTCCAAATTATTGACAACAACCAGCATATGTACTTAGTAATATTTTATGAAGTTACTAAATCAAGATTAGAAACGTAAAAATAGAATAACATGATCAAGTTCAAGTCTGAATTTCCTTTAATATTTGGATAAGTAAATTCACTACGTGACATCATTGGTTAATGCCAACATAGCACAATTTTAACATTATGTAATCTACAGGATAAGTAGCATTCTGTGTAACAAATTGTAGTAAGTCTGGCAAATCTCTACTCTCTTAGAGGTATAAGGATTGTCCAGATACCCGATATTACTAGAGGCCGTCATGTATAAAATGTGGTAACGTAAAGTATACACTTAACAGAAGGTTAAAAAAGGTTAAGTTATACGTGGCTTTCTCCTTTTTTCTTTTCAAGTACCTACCTGCTGTTAATTAATAGTTAATATTGATCACGAGAATAACATATCTTCATATACAGTATAAGAGAGATCTATAAAACTAAAAAAGGATAGATTTTGATGAAATTCGTGGGCCGATATACTCTTCACTTTGCCATTCATGATTTATTATAATATAGACTTCATAAGTGAACTTTGTAGTTCTGGTGATTACTATAGCGATACTTTTCGAATAGCCACAACAAGAGCTTCTGCTTCACATTTTTTGGAAACAAAAGACTGAGGAGGGCCTAAATATAAATACTAATTCATTTTACCAAAGGAAATAAAAAAATAACTATATGTAGATTTATATTAATATTGTATAATTGCAGTCCGTGTATTTATGTTTTGTCATTCTTTCCTACATAATCTTGAAACTAGATAGATCTACAATTGAAAAGTAAATACTAACATTATTTACTAAATTTAAGTTAGAAATCGGCACGAAAAAAATTTGACAGATTACGAGAGTCCAGCCAAAATATGAGTATATTACTATTTCCCCTTGGTGAAAGAAATGAAAGATGTTATTTTTTACCGGCTTAGTAATACTGAGCTACTTACTTGAGGGAAAGAAAGATTGGCTACTTATTATGTATGAAGCCTCAGATTACCTTGAATTCCTCAACCGTTTGAGCAGTATGCTCTTCAAATTCGAACTTTTTGAACATCTTTCCTCCACATTCCTGATTTTTTCACATTCAAAACGCGCTGTGAAGCTGTTAGAAATTTACAGATCGAGGCATATTTCTATATATGATGTATTTTTATTAAGACACCCAAAGTACTTCCAATCTGTAGATATTGCACTTTATCTGACCAGAAGCCAGACTTGAACAGTTACATATTGTGCTTTGCAGTCGTTAAATTTCCCGAACTGTTTTCGTATTTTTTTTTCTTTTCCTCTTTTCCACTGGATCAGATCAAAAGCCGACTAAAAATTTGGCAATTTAAAGAAAGCATCTTTTAAAGATAGAAAAGGTTATTTCAACAAAAAAGTATCTTTTCTTCACTTTTCTTTCAACAATTCAAAGATGGCTAGAACCATAACTTTTGATATCCCTTCCCAATATAAACTCGTAGATTTAATAGGTGAGGGAGCGTACGGAACAGTATGTTCAGCAATTCATAAGCCTTCCGGCATAAAGGTAGCTATCAAGAAAATACAACCGTTTAGCAAAAAATTGTTTGTTACAAGAACTATACGTGAGATCAAGCTTTTACGGTATTTCCATGAACACGAAAACATAATAAGTATATTGGATAAAGTAAGGCCAGTATCCATAGACAAACTAAACGCTGTTTATTTAGTCGAAGAGTTGATGGAAACCGATTTACAAAAAGTAATTAATAATCAGAATAGCGGGTTTTCCACTTTAAGTGATGACCATGTTCAATACTTTACATACCAAATCCTCAGAGCCTTAAAGTCTATTCACAGTGCACAAGTTATCCATAGAGACATAAAGCCATCAAACCTGTTACTAAATTCCAATTGTGATCTCAAAGTCTGCGATTTTGGACTAGCGAGGTGTTTAGCTAGCAGTAGCGATTCAAGAGAAACATTGGTAGGATTCATGACGGAGTACGTTGCAACGCGATGGTACAGGGCACCCGAGATAATGCTAACTTTTCAAGAGTACACAACTGCGATGGATATATGGTCATGCGGATGCATTTTGGCTGAAATGGTCTCCGGGAAGCCTTTGTTCCCAGGCAGAGACTATCATCATCAATTATGGCTAATTCTAGAAGTCTTGGGAACTCCATCTTTCGAAGACTTTAATCAGATCAAATCCAAGAGGGCTAAAGAGTATATAGCAAACTTACCTATGAGGCCACCCTTGCCATGGGAGACCGTCTGGTCAAAGACCGATCTGAATCCAGATATGATAGATTTACTAGACAAAATGCTTCAATTCAATCCTGACAAAAGAATAAGCGCAGCAGAAGCTTTAAGACACCCTTACCTGGCAATGTACCATGACCCAAGTGATGAGCCGGAATATCCTCCACTTAATTTGGATGATGAATTTTGGAAACTGGATAACAAGATAATGCGTCCGGAAGAGGAGGAAGAAGTGCCCATAGAAATGCTCAAAGACATGCTTTACGATGAACTAATGAAGACCATGGAATAGTATTCACAAGAACATTTCTGCCATACTTCTAAAATTTCCCTATATTCAGCTTAGCAGTGACACGTTGTGGTCTGTAGGTCAATATGTAAGTAAGAAACTTCAACTCACATATGCACGATGCATGCCAATGGAAAAATGCAAGGAACGAAATGGCGCCACGGCAACAAGTTTTTTTTTTTCGCCAGCAGAAGTACACGAAATGCGGCTTCATGAGCCTCTTCACTGCTTTGCCTAAACGGGAAATGCAGAGAAAAACCAGCCATCGCGTGTGCTTGGAGAGCTGACGCGACTGTAATCAAAGAGGCGATATCAACACCTTTTATCCAGCACTATTCAACAGTGAATGGGCTCCCAAGTAAGTCTTGGCATTGTGCTTTCTATTCTTAAGTATTAAGTAGAAGTTTTGTTTACTGGGTTTGTTTATTCCTGGCTAGATGTTCGCATTCGTTTTCTAGTTGACCATATTTACCAAATATTCACAACTAATACCCAGCCAAGGTAGTCTAAAAGCTAATTTCTCTAAAAGGGAGAAAGTTGGTGATTTTTTATCTCGCATTATTATATATGCAAGAATAGTTAAGGTATAGTTATAAAGTTTTATCTTAATTGCCACATACGTACATTGACACGTAGAAGGACTCCATTATTTTTTTCATTCTAGCATACTATTATTCCTTGTAACGTCCCAGAGTATTCCATTTAATTGTCCTCCATTTCTTAACGGTGACGAAGGATCACCATACAACAACTACTAAAGATTATAGTACACTCTCACCTTGCAACTATTTATCTGACATTTGCCTTACTTTTATCTCCAGCTTCCCCTCGATTTTATTTTTCAATTTGATTTCTAAAGCTTTTTGCTTAGGCATACCAAACCATCCACTCATTTAACACCTTATTTTTTTTTTCGAAGACAGCATCCAACTTTATACGTTCACTACCTTTTTTTTTACAACAATTTCATTCTTCATCCTATGAAATGACGAAAATAACCAGAGATGTTTCGATAACGACAGAAAATTCAAAATCCACATCTGGATCGGCAACGGCTTCATCCGCATCTTTACCTGAGAACGACCACCCAATATTCCATCAACCGCGAGCAAGAATAAGATCTGGTTCGCTGTTCATCGAAGGATCTGATTCATTTCCATCATCAGAAGTGAAGTCATACAATGTTTATATTGATGATAGCAAGTATAGTGAAATCCTCAAAGGAGATACAAATTCAAGTAGTACTGATGGTAAACAAGTCTTTGAAGATGCTAGAGATGACAATTTCCATCAGGAATCACATAGAGATCTAGAGGATTCAATTTTAGATTTAGTACGACGAGATCCAGAAGTAGCAGCATTCCCTTTACCTCCGCCAAATTCAAATGAGAGGAACAGAAATTCCTCAAACGGGTCTTCCGCTGAAACTAACCTAAATGGACACAGCAGCAGCGGTACCATCTCTACTTCGGTGCTGTTGAATATGGGTTCGGCAGAAAAGCACGCTGGGACGACCAGAGGAGATCATATGGAATCATCTTCAATGAAATCCTTCGAGAAACTGGGAACCAGACCTTCTTCTTTATTCTATCCACCACCCGAAGGAACTGCGCCGTACCAGGGACCAAGGGCTACCGTCTCCGGAAATAAGTCTACAAGGCAAACACAAGGTACATACTCATTTCCTTCTATGCGGTATGGTGTAGATCTTGTTTCTCCTGTGGAAGGGGCTGTTGATGTAGCAAAAAGCAGAGTTCCTAACAGCACGCTAAATGGTACTTTTCCCGATAAAGCGTTTATCCCACATGAATTTCAAATTCCTAAAAAGGCCTGGAACAGAATACCAGCGAATAAGTCCACTAGCCTCAAAACCCCAAGAAACCATTCCCTATTAATTGACATATTAAAGCCTTTTGAAGCAGCTGACCTTGCTAATGACCAGCGAAGTTCTTCCGCTGTTTTAAAAAATACAGTGCATTCTAATGGGCAGTATAATCCAACTAATGAAACCTCTGGAACTCGAATGCAAGATCAAAGGCAGAAGAATACCAACGAAATTGATTTAGAGAAAATTCCTAATCCTCAAGTCCCTCTTGGTATCGCAATGGACACCATGCGTAGTCCAAACCAACTACACGAAAAGGAATACGAAAGTAATATAGAAGCTGGTTTAGCTTCTGGGGTCGGAAAAGGTGACAATAGTATTAAGCAACATCAATATAAAAAAATTCCTCAAGAAATTGATCGAGATCAGCAATTAAGTTTTCAAATGGAAACAATGCCCATTCAAAGAATAGATTCCTCCTCCATACGTTCATTTGATTCCCGAATATATGGCTTCTCCGAGATTTATAGTATTCCAAGGGTTATAACTACACTGTGCATCTGCCTTTTTGTTCCGCCCTTATTCTTTTTCTTTTCAATCAATGGAAATAATGGCGTTTCAAATTATAGATTAATGAGAATGATAATGAATTATGAACATAGAATCGGCCTCCTCAAAGGGTTTGAATGGGACATTGACGTACAATGGTTCAGGACATTGTGCTTTGTATTAGGATGTATAGAGATGTTAGCTATCTTTGCTAGCATAGGAATAGGATTTGGTGTGGGAATAACAAGAGAGTAACTCCATGCTGGACTTACTCGTCGAAGATTTCCTGCTACTCTCTATATAATTAGACACCCATGTTATAGATTTCAGAAAACAATGTAATAATATATGATAGCCTCCTGAAACTACCAAGGGAAAAATCTCAACACCAAGAGCTCATATTCGTTGGAATAGCGATAATATCTCTTTACCTCAATCTTATATGCATGTTATTTGCTCTTATAATTGGTCTCTATTTAGGGAAAAAAGTCGGTTTGAGAGCTTCTCGCGATGTGAAATCTCAATTTGAACTGCACGCCAAAGCTAGCCCATTTCACGAACACCAGAAAGAAGAAATCCCCAAGGATCGCATGACAGAGTATGCTCTCTCATATCGTTGAGTATGAATGCCAATACACTGATCAGCTTTACAAGAAACGTAAAATCTGGCACGATGGTAGACTGAAATACTTTCAGTTAAACAACAGATTCATGCTTTATACGGAAAAGGATAACGTTTTGTTAGCTAGTGAATTTAAAATAAATTCAAAAGAGCTGAAAGCAATTCTAAATCCAGAAGGTTTTGATATTGAAGAACATAGGATTTTTAGTCAGTTTTTGGTGATTATTTCAAATATTATTGAGGAGTACGATAGAGATATTCAAGTGGCAGCAACGCATGTTAGGGCATATCCTTCAAATTTGTCGGTGCAAAAACAACGCCCTCTTATCTCAGACAATGCACCAAGTTTGAATCATATCTCAACTGCGAGAGAAGTTCATTCGAACATAAAAGTCACAACTCCCAATCGCAAGCAGACAGAGGACAATGCCACCAAGGGAGGATTCAACATCAGCAAACTTACTCTGAAGGTCAATAAGCCTTTCAAGAAGCCCAAGAGGATATTAAGTACTAATGTGGTAAATGAATCAAATAGACCGAGCATAAGGAGCCAAAAGATTCAGGAAGTGACACCACAACTACACGAAACAAACACAAGCACTAAAGTGCAGACAGCCGGAAAAGTTGCGTTGAATAATGATAATATTGCGCAAGGTAATTACGCCACGATTACCGAAGAATCTAAAGTCAGAGACGGTTCCGACAGAAAGAAAGATATGGCGAACCTATCCAAAAGTGGTAAAAGGAGAGTGGGCGGGATACGAAGAATTGTTCACGAACCCCTCGGAATTTGATTATACGTCAGAATTTTAATGAATATATAAGTCTGTACACTATGCTATGCACATATACTCAAACAAATTCAATACTAAGTACCGAAAAGGAAAGTGGTATATATATATTTATATATATAAGTAGGTACCTCTACTCTTAATGATCACATTTTTTCTTCAACCAGTTTGTACAGTGCTTCAATGTCTGCGGAGAATTTTCTGATACCATCTGATAGTTTTTCTGTAGCCATTTGATCTTCGTTTAAAACATATCTGAAATGAGGCTCGTCGTTGATAAAAGAGACTTTTTCGACGCCTTCTTCCTTAGCACTCTCAGAATTCAATTTGTTTTCAATAGGATCTGTTGATTCATATAACTGTTCTAGAAGGTTCAGTGGGAGAGTCATATTATCAATACCGGCTAACGCCTTCAATTCATCTAAATTCCTGAAAGAAGCCGCCATTACCTCAGTTGCATAACCATGCCTCTTATAGTAACTGTATATCTTCTTAACAGAAAGAACACCGGGATCAGTTTCTGCAGTATAGTCTTTGCCTGAAAGGGCCTTGTAAAAGTCCATAATCCTTCCAACAAATGGGGAGATCAATGTGACATTTGCCTCCGCACAGGCTACTGCTTGCGTAAAGGAAAACAGTAATGTCATATTACAATGAATACCATGCTTTACTTCCAATTCTCTAGCAGCTTGGATACCCTCCCACGTAGAAGCTATCTTGATCAAGACTCTTTCTTTAGGTACTCCCGCATCTTTATATAGTTTGATGATGTGGAGAGCCTTCTTCACCGTCGCCTTCTTATCAAAAGATAACCTTGCGTCTACTTCAGTGGAAACCCTTCCTGGGACTACCTTCAAAATCTGGGTGCCGAATTCCACCAAAATCTTATCCATGGCGTTCTCGATTTTCTCATGATCAGTTTTGCCATGCTTTCTACCATATTCAACGGCAGCGTCGATAAACCTCGCATATTTCTCCAACTTTGAAGCAGCCAATATCAGAGAAGGGTTAGTTGTTGAATCCTGTGGTTCATACTTCGAAATAGCCTCAAAATCACCCGAATCAGCAACCACATGGGTCCCGGCCTTTTTTAATTGTTCTAAAGATGAGGTAGCAACTTTTTGTTTTTTCTCTGAAGGTTCTGACATATTTAATTTCTTGTATATATGTGATTATTTCCTATTTTTTATGACTTACGCTAGCAAGAAATAATGATATACTTAGCATAAATATGACTGCGCTGCAAGATTGCTCTTCTTTTATATGTTGTCCACCCCATTCTAGATGGTTAGAAGGATCCACTATGCTCCCCTCATTCGCCCCTACTATGGAAGAAGAAGAGAAGGACAAAAGACGTATTTCGTTACAAGTCAAGAAGTCCGAGGAGTACAAGAGCCAAAATCAGAGCCAGAGCCAGAGCCAGATCAAGGAAAGTAACCTATAATTCCCCGCGTTAACAGTCCAGTCCCTCTTATTGAAAGCTTCGTCATCCTGAAAATCCTTCAACCCAGACCGACTGTTGAAAAGCCCTTTTGTGTCACAAATCCGTAACCATATTACCCTACTAACATCCGGAAATAATTGCCGCTCACTTTAGGGAAGGTCTCTAAAGGGTAATAATCGAGTTGATGAAAAAGCCGCTACCCCTATTTGAAAAATAATGAATAATGGCTTTCTGGCATGAATAGATTTAATACAATGCTGACCTTGAAAATGTGAAAAAAGAAAAAAATTAATATAAAAAAGAAAAAAAGTAGAAAAAGAAAGCTATCTTTTTTGGTCTATTCAACCAGATAGTGTGCATTTATTATATTGTCCCCCCATATTATTCATCAAGAAAATTACAAAAGAGTAATGCCATTTTTCTTCTTTTTTTTCTTCTTCTTGGCTGTACAGATCTTTTTCCATAAAATGATTGATCTAGCGATTATTGTTTCTTAATATTTTTCCTGTCCTGCAATTGTTCTCGAGGATTGCTATATTTCTCAAAGATATTTTCAGGAAATGTGCGTGCGATGTGAGTTTTTCATTGAGGGTATTTAGAAAAATAACCGCCAACGGTGAGAACATAAAAATCTTAGCTGGAAAAGAACTGCCAAAGATACTATTACCTAGAGGGTTCGTAAATACGGTTTGTGGAACCAGGGCGATGCAACTAAAAAACATATAAATTGGAAATTACGAGACTTTCGGCACAAGAAGCGCTAATATCCTACTTAAGTGGTTGAATTCTTGTATGATTAAAAAAAAAAAAAAAAACACCTGTCTTATTTTCAATTTTATGGTACTGACTTTGAGGGTACGTGAATCATCGAAGGAAACATAATTGCACTGATATGTAAACTTCCTAGTTTCAAATGTTTTCTCGGAATACCAAATAACCTCTAGCCATAAGTTTATTTTCAAACTTTTTCCTCTTAGGTGATAAGGGAGATTAGAAAAAAAGAAATATTTATTATTGAAATAACTGTCCAAAGAAGCAAAGTGAATATAGAAGAAAAAATGCGAGTATTTACGATTTTTTATTTAGCTAAGTAACCAACGTGGTGCCATATTCACGACATAGCAAGTGTCCATAGTTGCATGCGTTTTCTTTAATATCATTGTGTTTTATTTTTATTACTTTAAGAAAAAATACAGTAGCTTTCATGCCTGCACAAATTTAACAAGAGTTTCATGGGGTACATTTTTAATGCCTCAACTATTTGGTATTGTTCAAAATTTTCTTCAAACGCTTGTTAAATCTTGAATCAGCGTTGTTATGCACCATGGCCACATGTCTCTTATAGGCGTCTTTGCGCCTAAACGTTTTCTGACAGATAGGAAATGGGCAATTCAGTCCTGGATATTTTTCTACTTTTAGATTTAATGATTTCTCCATCTCTATATCAAGCTCTCCTATATGTTGGGAAGCACAATGTCTTCTCAGACCAGTTGCTTGTTGGAAACCCAATATTTTCCAGGGACATTGCTCTATGGGACACTTACACGGTCTTTCAAGGTTGAATTCGTCTAAGTGCGCGGCAAACTCAACTAACGTTGCGAACTTTTCAGAACAATGAGAACAGTGGTAACTTCCTCTTTTTGTTTGCCCTTCGGAAATTGTGCTGAGTACTTTGGGGTCGTGATATAGCTGTGCCACGTGCGATTTTTGGGGATAGCCTAGAATACACTGTGAATGGGATTGTTCTGTTGTATTGCTCTCAATAAATACAGGATTTGCTCCTTTTTGACGTCCATAATTAATAAGATCTCTGAACTCCGGATCAACTAATGACGTGATACAGTGTGTACTGTCCGCTATTTCATCCGGCCGTAATTGAGGTGCTGTACCTTCCTCAGTAGACGACGTAGAGTCATAAGCCTGTCTCTGATTTCCGGCTATAACTGTGATTGTGTTTTCTAATGATAGTAGTAAACAGTCCTCAGTGCTGGAAGGCAGGCTGGAAGGCAGGCTGGAATCCCCCTCTAAGGGTGATGCCGAATATTCTTTCATGTTTTGCCCGAAATCGTGCCAATGATAAATCGGTTGCACCTCTTGTAAAACCTCTCTGTTCCAAGACCCCTTGGCGATGGCACTGTTTTGTCCATAACACGGTGACATAAGTGCTGAAAATCCCAACTTCTAGTAAAGAATTAACAAATTCAACTGTATGACTTATAGGATAAGAACAATGTCAGTTCCAATGCGTTGACACAGTAGAAAATATATTTACTAAGAAGCAGCTTCGTCGTTGGTATAGTTTCGGTTGATCTAGATATAAATATAACTACAAATAAATGGCAGGAAAAATTGAAGCAAATGACACAGGACATATCTATCACATTGCTCCCTTTAATTTCCTCGAAGGCACTCTGGCCTTTGTTCTCTGCATAAGAAAAAGCCAGCAGAAAATACGGTGATATATTTAATACATGCCCGGCCACTTTTCTGCTGGTAAAGCCCACCGGAAAAGTTCGGATTTTCTTATCCAGTATACGCCGACCTTTTGATGTAATCTGTGACATCTCACTCCGGCGGCCATTTTACGTGACGAAGCATCCCTTACAACAGAAAGAAGAAAAAAGATATGCCGCTTTGCGGTTTCTTTCTGGCAATGTATGCACTCATAATGCTACTCGTTTACCCACTATCCCTGTCCAAACTAAAGAGGGAGGAAAGCACTTTTTGCATTTACACATCGTAGATTATAAAATGATCGTTAACAGGCGCTTGTGATTTTGAATTTAAGAAATGTGGACTAGAGAAGTCTTAAATCGCCAATGCTGTACCAGACTCTCTATAGCATCTAAACACGAAATTCAACTGTTATCTTAGTTTTTCACTTACCAGTAGCGCGCTTGTTTATCCCACGTTATTATTTGCCCCCACATCATAGGTCAAGTGACCTTCTGTTACCCGACATGAATAAAGAAAAGAAAAGAAATCATACCCTTCAGCCTGTTTAGCCATAAATAGTAAAGAGTAGATGTTTCGACGGACTAAATAATGTGAAAAAGGTTCTAAAACCTTCAAAACAATTAAACTTGAGAAACGTTGCTATAGGATTGAGCTAATAATTTGAATTAATAGGAGCTGCTTTTTACTTTGATATATCCTGAAGTTATGTTACGAGTTTCTGAAAATAGTCTACGGTTTCTGCTGAAATGCCATTCAACGAACGTAAGCATGTTTAATAGGCTTCTGAGTACTCAAATAAAGGAGGGGAGAAGTTCCATAGATGATGCTGGCATTATCCCCGATGGAACTATTAACGAAAGGCCGAATCACTACATCGAGGGAATTACTAAAGGCAGTGATCTGGACCTCTTGGAAAAAGGTATAAGAAAAACTGACGAAATGACTTCCAATTTTACAAATTATATGTACAAGTTTCACAGATTGCCCCCCAACTATGGAAGTAACCAGCTCATTACTATCGATAAGGAACTTCAAAAGGAACTGGATGGGGTAATGTCATCCTTCAAAGCTCCGTGCCGGTTTGTATTTGGTTACGGCTCAGGAGTTTTCGAACAAGCGGGATATTCCAAAAGTCATAGCAAACCTCAAATCGATATAATCTTGGGCGTCACATATCCATCACATTTTCACTCTATTAATATGAGGCAGAATCCGCAACATTATTCAAGTTTGAAATACTTCGGTTCCGAGTTCGTGTCTAAATTTCAACAGATCGGCGCAGGCGTATATTTTAATCCATTTGCAAATATAAATGGACACGACGTAAAATATGGGGTGGTTTCTATGGAAACACTTTTAAAGGACATAGCTACTTGGAATACATTCTATTTAGCAGGACGACTACAAAAGCCTGTAAAAATATTGAAGAATGATTTGAGAGTGCAATATTGGAACCAATTAAACTTAAAAGCTGCAGCTACTTTGGCCAAACATTACACCTTAGAGAAAAATAACAATAAGTTTGACGAATTCCAATTTTACAAGGAGATCACTGCCTTAAGTTATGCAGGTGATATTAGATACAAACTGGGTGGAGAAAATCCCGACAAAGTTAACAACATTGTTACCAAAAACTTTGAAAGATTTCAAGAGTATTACAAGCCGATTTACAAAGAAGTGGTCCTAAATGATTCATTTTATCTTCCAAAAGGGTTCACATTAAAGAATACTCAGAGACTTTTGCTCAGCCGTATTAGTAAATCAAGTGCATTACAAACTATTAAAGGTGTTTTCACAGCTGGAATCACAAAGTCAATTAAGTATGCTTGGGCCAAAAAACTAAAATCGATGAGGAGAAGCTAGTGTATCCAATGTTATCTACACATTATCTTTTATCGAAAATGTTTTATCGTCCTTTCATCTCTTTCGAAGAATCGCTCTATTCACATTCCAAATCTCTGGCGTCGGTCAATATTTATTCATCTTTATTTTTACCTTCTTCTAGATAATATACATTATCCCATATTGGCATTCAAACTGACTTACTTGCATTATGGAAGGGGGATCATACGTTCCAGTATATGCAATGGATGTCGTACTTACGAACACATTGTAGCATTTGAAGGGGTATTTCTATATATTTCTATTATTAAGGGTTATATTACAATTATACTTTATAGTTTAAAATATTTAAACAAGTTCTCAAATACTTAAATACTTCTCCATGAGGTGGTCGGCCAACTCAACATTTCCGCTTTGCTGATATATTATAATACTGTTATAGGCAGCATGTTTTTTCAACTTTCCATCATCGTAGTTTTCTAGAACTCTATTATAGTACTCAATTGCAATCGATACCAGACCGATTAAATGGAAAGCACGCCCTAAGTTGTAGTCTGCCTCTTGCTTTTCCAAATCCGTATATAGGCTTTTCCTTATTTTATGATAACGATATAGATAACGTAATCCATGAAAAATTTGAAAATGCCTTTGTGCTGTTAGTCTCTGCATAGCACGATGAATATGTGACAGACCCATTAAAAGATTGACCATCGGGTCATCTGGGATATCCTCTTCCAACCTAGTTAAATACTGTAGGGCTGAAAGAAAGCCCCTACTGGAATAGAGAAGAACAGCATAGATATAGTACAAATATGGCGACGACTTTTTATTAGGGTTGTACACCTCTTTGTTCGTAATTGAAGCTTGCCCATTTACCTCGGTATTATATCTACAACTGTCAAAAGCTTTCAGTTGTCTTAAGAAAAATTTTTGTTGAATGGTAGAGCTCAAAATATTCAGAGAAGAGGGTCCTCGACATAGGGAATACATAAATACCTGCAAAACTTTTCTATTAAATTGAAATTGATTTAGTAAACCTCTTAAATTTTCGGCCAATTCCTCTTCATCATCCATTTGAAGAACAATAGCTAGTTTCACAAATTTCATCATCTTAACCCTCTCTGGATCCTGGAAGAACACGTTTACTTCCTGGGCTGTTTCCACAACACTCAGGCCGTCTTCAACACTTTGATATTTTGCGATTACTAAAGAAAGTTCCATAAATAACTCAAACCACTGCTCATACGACAATCCTCTCAATTCTGTGGCAGAAGTTAAGGTTACTCTTTCCTCCATTAGCGGCCCTTCAAACACACTATCTCCTTCAGCTAACTTAGATAACCTTTCAATTTGGAAATCAAGCTCGGTGTTAAACTTTTTAGTTCTCCTTAGTATTCCAACGAATTTCCTGGATCGACTTTTCATAAAAAAGTTCTTAACGCTCGAAAATATATCAACTAATTCAGAAACTGTATTGATCCATATAGATGCCTGTTTGGCTTCATTGAGACCTGAATTTAGTTCAAATTTTTTCATCTTTTCGTATTTATCAACGACTTTTGCCGTTATTCTTCTTTCCCTTTCTATTCTCTCTCTTTCTGCATCATAAGGTGTACGTTTCTTTTTCCTGAAAGTTCTAAATTTACTATCCTCCAGCAGCGGTTTACTAGAAATATCCGAAGTATCGTTAGAACTTTTCTCGTTAGAAATCCTGTGCAGTGTTTCATCAACCTGGTGTTTCCTCATTTCTACAACGTCAACTAACATATGTTTAAAAGTCTCTGGATCATTTAAGCGATAGTAAACTTCTGCCAAAGATACACGAATATCTAAATCATCTGGTTCAGATTTTATAGCTAGTTCATAAAACTCTTTAGCCGTTTCATAACTTTCGATTTCCTTGTAGCATCTTGCTAGTGGTTTGAAGACGTCAGTGGTACGCCATTCCTCAAGGGATAACAACGGCGTAAAGAAATCGATAGCCTCTTTATACTTTTCAGCCCTTGTTAAAGCAGTTGCAGCCTCAAAATATAAATCCGCAACGTCACTGAAAGTCTCATCATACAGGCATTGAAAATGATTCAGAGCTTCAACAAGGTTATCTGTGTTCAATCTTAACAATCCCAATCTAACTCTAATATCGATTGGAATGTTATACGATTTTTCCTTTTCTGCGGCAAGTAGTGAATCAAAGGTACTGTTTTTAAACCTTCTATTGTCAAATTCTGAATCATCTGGAACATGATCCCAAAATGTCTGGCTTTCGCGGCGTTGAATCCACCGTGCACATTTTTTAATTGTCTTTATACCATCGACCTCACTAACTGCGAGTTTTAAGAAAAGTTCCGCGAGAATGTTCAAAGAAGACCAGTCAAATGGTATGCATTTATATTTTGCATCAATTTTTTTCCAGTTGATGTCAGGAAACATCTGCCTATCTTCATCTTGTTCAAGGGGTTCCTTTTCGTCTGCATCCTCCCCTTCTGCGGCGCTTTCTTCGTCTGAAGAATCTAAGGCATTTTCTAAAGCAGCTAATATCGCTTCCCTTCTCTCAACATTAGCATTAAACACTTTCATATAGAGCTCAATTGAATCTTCAATCCGATCATAATCAACATAAAGAATGGCCAACTCCCTCAATATGTTTGCATCATAAGGATTGTACATGTAAAGCCTTTGAAATCCATCTAAAGCTCTTGCTAACTGTCCTGTCTTCTTGTACAACATAGACCGGCGATAAATTGATTCCCATTCCATAGGATTCAAACTTATTACCCTGGAAAAGCAGTAGATGGCCTGCCTAACATGATCTAAATCGGCGGACAGTATAGCGACTATCTTCCAGAATTCCCAATCGGAAGCATTTAGGTGAGCTGCCAGGAACCAAGAGTTACAACAATCATTAAGCCTTCCTTGCAATTGATATATATCTCCTAGGGTCTCGTAAGCAGCAAAATTACGTGCATCTTTTTTAATTACCTCATTAAATAATCTTTCGGCCACTTGTAAATCATTCCTGACAAAAGCTTCATTGGCTTGAGAAAGTAATTGCGCTACCTCTGGATCAAGCACTCTTTCTTTTCTTTGGCGGCCGTAAGATTTACCTTTGTCATTTTTCTTCTTCTTTTTTACCTTAAAGTTACTTGCTTCCCTAATCGCGTTCATGAAATCTTCCTCATCGTCTTCAGATATTTCACCGTAGTCCGAGAATTCTGCCAACAAAGAACTGTCTCGTTCGGAATTATATTCATCTTCGCTTAATTGTAGATCATGAGGTACATCCTCGTCATCATATTCCTCATCTTGAATCAAATGCTTATAGTCATCAATATTTCCGTATAGATGCTCTTCATCCTCATCGTTAACTTTACCCGTATCAGCGCTTTCTCGTTCAGCTGATTGATTTTGCTGTTCCTTTTTCAATTTTCCTGCTGCCATCACAGATACACTTGAGGGTTTCTTTCTCTAGCTTCAGATTCATTGTTGACTGGTGTTATTATACACAGTGCGCTGCCATTATTATCGTTCTTCTATTTCTAGCCGAAGCGCCTTAAAAAAAAAAAGTGTCCACTTTGGGAAACTCGCCTTTACGACGAAAAAGTCAAGCTTGCGTTCTACGAAAGAGAAGAATTCCTTTTTTGGGTTAGGTGGCGAAAAATAAAGGTAGTTAAAAGTAATCCTGGCTGGTCTATGTGAATAGGGAAGAGATAATGATGTAGTTTTCAATAGATAGTAACACATACCATAGCAAGGGAGGAAAAAATATCAAAGTGATACTGTAAAATATAATAAAAATGTTTTCTGGCTTTAGTTCTTTTGGCGGCGGAAATGGTTTTGTAAATATGCCTCAAACGTTTGAGGAGTTCTTTAGATGCTACCCTATAGCTATGATGAATGATAGAATACGGAAGGATGACGCAAACTTCGGCGGGAAAATATTCCTGCCACCAAGTGCTCTAAGCAAACTATCCATGTTGAACATAAGATACCCCATGCTTTTTAAACTAACTGCCAATGAAACTGGACGTGTGACACATGGAGGTGTTTTAGAATTTATTGCTGAAGAGGGCAGAGTTTACTTACCACAATGGATGATGGAAACTTTGGGTATACAGCCAGGATCTCTACTGCAAATTTCATCTACTGATGTACCTCTGGGCCAGTTTGTGAAGTTAGAACCTCAGTCTGTAGATTTCTTGGATATTTCCGACCCCAAAGCAGTTTTGGAAAACGTACTGAGGAATTTCTCGACTTTGACCGTGGACGATGTTATTGAGATTAGTTACAATGGTAAAACTTTCAAAATTAAGATCTTAGAAGTCAAACCAGAATCATCATCGAAGAGTATATGTGTCATTGAAACAGATTTAGTAACAGATTTTGCTCCACCTGTAGGATATGTGGAACCGGATTACAAAGCGCTGAAAGCTCAGCAAGATAAAGAAAAAAAGAATTCTTTTGGTAAGGGCCAAGTTTTGGATCCCTCGGTGCTTGGGCAGGGATCGATGTCCACAAGAATCGACTATGCGGGTATCGCTAACAGTAGCAGAAACAAACTATCTAAATTTGTAGGTCAGGGACAAAACATATCTGGTAAAGCTCCGAAAGCGGAGCCCAAGCAAGATATAAAAGATATGAAGATAACGTTTGATGGCGAGCCCGCCAAGCTAGATCTGCCTGAAGGCCAATTATTCTTTGGTTTCCCAATGGTCCTACCGAAAGAAGACGAAGAAAGTGCCGCTGGTAGCAAATCCAGTGAACAAAATTTCCAAGGCCAAGGGATCTCACTAAGGAAGAGCAATAAGAGAAAAACGAAAAGTGACCATGATTCGTCCAAGTCCAAGGCTCCCAAAAGCCCGGAAGTAATCGAAATTGACTAAAAGATATATACTAGTATACAAAAATATAGTGTCTTTGACAGATATATAGAGCATTTTCAAGTTAACAGATCTTAGAATCCAAGTATCTTATGCATCGCATTAGCTCTGCTGCATTTGCTGTTCGTTTAGTAAAAATAATTACGTGCGCGGTTGCGCGATATTTCCCTTGCTTAATGCCGAAGTAATTCTCTTCGTTTACCCATACTCGAATCTATTGTGTTGTTGAAAAATAAAAAAAAAAAGAACCAGGTTATATAATTGTGAGTTGATCAGTATATAAATGAGAGAAAAGAAGTTTCTATTGTTCCAAATTATATCCAAGCTGATTTTTTAACCCTTACTTCACGAAAAGCAAGTTTAAGACAAACACTCATAAGAATCCTTACATATACTAAAAAACAAATGCAAGTCTCCCCAGCTATTGTAAAAGGTATCGCAGTCTCATCATTAGGTTTATACGCCGGTATTTTAACTTCATCTACCGTGATTTCTATTACCACCCCAATAAATGTTCTAACTCAACATTTGAAGAATGTTTTGTGCACATTAGGATGCTGGAGCACCGTTTTAGGTGGTTTAGCTACTGGTGCCTTTGGACTCAGCTACTATCTAGCTGCACCAGGAGAAAGACCAAACTACCTTTTGTGCGGACTTGGTGTCGCCCCATTATCTGCAGCCTACCTATACTTAGTATCACTGTTCAATCACAAGCTAGCCCCAAAATGCACACGTGACCAAAATGATTTAGAAAAGCAAAAGGATGAAAAATTACCCCAACATCACCCGGAAGTCAAAGATGGGGAAGCTGCATGCCCATTCTCAAAGATGAACAACGCCAAAACATTAAAACCTGAATCCGAAAGAAGCGTAAAATGTCACTCATACATGTCATTGCACATGAGCATTGTAACCGGTATAACAATTTTTACCTTTGGTAAGTGTATCCTAGATGGATTCAAAGCATGAACGACGAAGCACGTGACACGTTCCCTTCAAACATCACAATTATTTAAGCGAGACTAATATATATGTTTAGCGAAAAAAAAGGCCAAAAAAACTAGTAAATATACAAAGCAGAGTATTTTTGGCTCTTGTCCACATTGGATAAGAGAATATTTATTTTTCACACAGAAAAAAAAAGTTATATACGTATCTCTAAGAAAGTCAAAGACAAATTACGTAGAATGTGATTCATTCCCATTTCGCCCGTACTCTCTCTGTCTCTGTCTCTGTCCCAAACTTCCCTTCCTATACGTATTCATAATCTGCTTAAACGTCAACAGTAGTTTCGGAACATCTTCATACGTAGGGAATACGACTTTTTTCTTTTCACCTGCAGCTTGAGCCAAACTAAAACTGGAATCCGGATAAACTATTAATAAAGGATCGCAAAGTCCATACGCCAGTTTAATGGGAATGAAATGATATTGCGAAGTGACGTCAAGAATCGACTTTAAGCTATATCCGAAGTCAAGAAAGCCGAACCTTACATGCGGTCGGAAACCAAACGAGGAGATTAGATTGGTTTTCATATCCGCTAAATTTTCTTTTGATTTTACTTTGGCTTAATCTAATGCATGTATATCGGAAGAAGCAACCGATCTGGCCCAGTTGAGTCGTGCTACCTTAGTCATGCCCAGGAAAACCGGATTCCTTCTTTTCATTATGACATCCGTTTAGGTCAATAGGCTTTTTTTTCTCTCGCCCGTGCCTCTCCGTGTTCGATGAATGTGCAGCTTGCCTCCGAGCGGGCGAGCCACCTCGAGCGGGTGACGAAATAGTGGAAAAGAAACGGGGAAGCAAAACTGTGCTGTTCTGGCCCGCAGCGGACGAACGTCATTAAAGGCGCTCCATTTCTGTCGTGAGGGTCTTTCGGTGCGGTGGTGAGGCTGCGTAAACAAGCTTGCTCTTCATACCCCTCCCGTGGAGCTAGTTCGGAAGGACTATTGGCGCATCTTCTGTTGAGAGGTTCCGTAATTCTCCGTAACGTCCCGTTCACCACTTTGCATGTGCTCTCACGTACGGCCGTCTCTATTCGGCCTTCGGCCCGTTCCGATTTTCGTACCCCTTACGTGCCTTGAATTCTAGAAGGCATCTCCTCTCCGATGGCTTGGTACAGGGAGCACTAGGGAAATTGCACATGGAAGTATCTGGAATACAAAGTTTTTGAAAAGAAAAGCCGAGCGTAATATTGGGACAATACCCAGTTCTCAGCCTTTTCAGCGCGGGTATGAGACAGCTTGCAACAGGTAAAAGGAAGTTAGAAGGGTTAGGTGAAGGGAACGATGATGCTGCCTGAGAACAAAAATGCAGCTTCATGTTACATACAATAAAGGAAGGATAATTAAGGGGACCATGCAATAAGGGACAACTTAATTTTGGAAAAATCGGAGCTTAGTTGCATCTACCTACTAATACTTTCCCCAAAGAATAATAATACGAGTACAATACATATATATATATATATATACACATGTAAGTGATGACTATTCTTAATACAAAAAAATTTCCCTTTTATAATAACTATTCTTAGCATTAAATAACCCGTTACTGACAAAAAGCATATAACATAGGACTCAAGATCGACTCTCATACCCTCCGAATCAAATTCTCACTCGTATACGCAATCATTTAAATAAGCACATCATTATCAGCATATACCGAATAATAAAAAGCAAAAATGTATACAAAACTAAGATCCATACAATCAGGAACATTTAGCACAGTTTATAAAGCATGGAGTACTACACATAACCGCTACGTCGCTTTAAAGATTACTCCTAAATACAAAACTTCAGAAGCCAACATGAAGAACGAGTATGATGTAATGAAGATTTTGAGTTCTTGTAATCCTCACCCCAACATCTGTTCGATGCTCGACTTTTACACGGATGACTCGTACTACATCATGGTGCTAGAATACTGCGAATGTGGTGATCTTTATGACTTTCTAGATATTGCTAAGAGTCAAGGTAGCCCGTCGTCTCCATCTTTGATTCAAATTGATATGCAAAAGATAATCAAACAACTGTGCTCAGCAATCAGCTTTGCTCACAGCTTGGGTATTGCTCATCGTGATATCAAACCAGAAAATATTTTGCTAACGATAAATGGTGACATCAAGTTGGCAGACTGGGGTCACGCTATCCAATCCCCTAAATCTAACGACTTCCAGATTGGTACCGATAATTACAGGGCGCCAGAAACTTTCTCTGGCCGCGTTAGTAACTCTTGTTTTAAGAAGAATTTCGATCGGTCATCGGCTCCATTGTATAACACATACCAAGCTGACTATTGGTCATTGGGTGCCACCATATTTTATCTGATGTTCGGCGATTGCCTTTTTAGAGTCTCCAAATCAAAGAAGGTTCAGCATCTAAAAAATTTCGATGAGTTTGAAAAAGATCCATTTGCATTCATTTACAGGAAATACGTAGTACCAAGGCTCTCCTGTGGTTACAATGATGAAGAAGACCTACACGTTAGCCTGCAGCATACGAGGCAGTACATATGGCAAGATCTACCCGACATTTATGATGTCTTCCATTTGTGCAAGATTATGGTTGATACCTTATTAAAGGTATCGAACGCTAAAGAGAGGTCGATGGAGAATTTCATCAATGAAGTTGATTCTGCATGGAACAAAGATAGCTCGATGGACAGCTGCTTCTCGTACCAAAATAAGATTGATCTGTTTTGGGAACAGTGGTCTGTGAACACGGAAACAGTACCAGCAAAGTTCCAATTGAAAAATTTTGAGAAACCTTGCCTAATTCAAGATGGAAAATAAGAAGTAAAAAAGACCTTTTGAAAGTTTCGCCTCATTTTCCTTGATCTGACTTTTTATCCCCTGCTTATCCAATTTTAGTTAGGAACTTTGGCATAATTTCAGTATTACATACTACCTAATCGACATAAAATAATATTACATATTCATTTTTTTAAAAAATAATCATAATCAATTTATCCTTTTTATTCCTTTTTTCTCCTGTGCAAGGTTGATGGTGATGTTTATGATGGTGTGTTTATTATTTACAAATAAAGATGCTATCTAATTCTTGTATATCGTATTAACATGCAAATGCACCGCGAGTGGCAATTTTCTTCTCGTAATGGATCAGTTCAACATCTTCAATGGTATGAACCAGAATTTTCGAATTTTCTTCGTTAAATTCGAATATGAATGTTCCCTTAATCAGCCGGGATAATCTCTTTTTTTTACTTCTTTTACCGTCGCCATCATTTTTCTTCTTCTCATCTTCTTTGGAATTTTGAGTTTCGTTGACCTTATTTTCCATTGACCTTTCAGCTGCATTTTCAAGGTACTCAGAGATAACACTTTGGTTCAAATTATTGGCTGTAGGATGTAAAATGTAGTCTATGACTGGTACCGACCTCATTGAAAATGAACCGCCTGCACCATTGCCTCGTTTCTCCTCTTTCAATCTGTCATTAATTTCTAATTTGGTAATCTTGCAATGGTCTTCCGGTATGCAGCTTTGCCATTTGATCACCAATTTGTCATTACATGTTATGGTATTATAACTCTGAAGAGCAGATTTAACTTCTTCATCATGCGATGTCGATGTTAGAGTCTTTACTGAACTTATATGCAAGCGACATTCATCGCCCAAGATAAACTTTCGTACTATCATTCGCATTGCATTCAAAGAAGCCATGTATTTTGATTTTCCATGTAACACTGGAATATATGGATGCGATGTTGGAAATAGTCTAAAAACAACGTTATCCGCCAACACTGACTCCTTGAACATTTTTTGTAACAAATTGGGAACACCTTTAACCACTAAATAATCTGTTATTTGCCCCAAATTGGCCACTTTTTGAGAATTGGAGTACCATCGAGGAAAGATTCCTTTGATAGATATTATGCCGGCTCTGCAAACACACTTTAGTAACATAAGTCTTTCCCCCTATTATCTATGAATATAAACTGTCTATCTTTCCTTGGTTGTGATGTATCGTTTTCCGTAGAGGCTTGCAGCTTTATGGCTCATACCTGTCATCCCTCTTTATGGGCCTTTTAAGGGCGCTCTCTACATTGTATTCTATTCATTTTTTTCGTAACCGTAACTACGCGCCTTCTTAACGCAAGGCGCTCGACTCATCATGAGATGCGTATGAATGTCTTTCAGTGTATAGAAATACATCTCACCAAATCTATTTATTTAACCAATATTTCTTTTAATATTTTCCTCAAGAAACTCAGGCAGTTAATGTTGTGTCCTATTTTTTTTAGTTCTTTCCCATTTTTATAGCACTCGTACAAAAGAAATCGAAATATTTCAATATGTTTAGACTCGGTTCTATGTGTTAAAACTGCAAGATGAAAAAGTAACATCTATCTTAGATTAAGGTCCTTTCTTTATATTCTTTACTTTATTAGTGAGCAGAAATATTATAAAAATTGCCGCTGTCATACTGTACGATATTATTACCCGACCGCAGAATGTTCCTCAATACTTTCTTTTTCTTCCTTTTTTTCACTTCGCTTTCTTCATGTCCATCAATGAAATTTCAGCTTCATAGCGATTTATTTTCAGTGTACGTTATTCAATGAAGATTCCTTTTCCTCGATCTATCCAGACGACTAGACATAGCGAGAATTCTTTACGGTAGAAGCAACCTATAGATTACCGAATCATAACTTTCTTTAGTGTTGATTGAGACGTGTTGTGTTTAAACTATCCATTGCATCTCGATAAAAAAACATAGTACTACAACAAACAGTCAGGTTCAATAACACCTAAACATTATGTCATCTCAGTTTTTCCTGAAAACCTCTCAGGATATAGAGCTCTTCCAAAGCTACCCAACTTTTGAGCAATCCAACACAAACTCCAAGGATTTCCCTGTCATTTCCTCGGTTTTATCGCCATGTGGCAGATTTTTGGCTTTATCTACGAAGGAGAACGTCAAAGTTTTTACAGGTCCATGTTTGGATAACGTTCTATTAACAATGAAGTTGTCCGACGTCTATGACCTACACTTCTCTCCAGCAGGTAACTACTTAAGCACTTGGGAGAGAGCGTCTATACAAGACCCAAATCACAAGAACGTTAAAGTTTGGTATTTGAATAAACCATTTAAGAAAGATTGCGTTTCGGAGGATATAGTCCCTGCTTACGAATATCAAGCCAAATCCCAAAGCGGTTGGTTTTTACAATTCTCCAAATTAGACAATTATGGGCTAAGACTTTTTAAACACGACTTGAAGATTGTTAAATTAAGCTCCGCTAATGCCGACAATTTCGACTTCCAATCTCCGTTTGCTGTCTTGTCTGATGATGAAACGTCCCAACATTTCACCACCTACCTAATCTCTCCAGCTGAACATCCAACAATTTGTACTTTCACACCAGAAAAGGGTGGTAAACCGGCTCAATTAATCATATGGGCCCTCTCTGAAGGTAAAATCACCAAGAAAATTGCCTCCAAAACTTTCTTTAAAGCTGATTCCTGCCAATTGAAATGGAATCCATTAGGTAATGCTATTTTATGTTTAGCTATTACTGATTTTGATTCCTCAAACAAATCATATTATGGTGAAAACACACTATACTTACTGTCTTTCCAAGGTGTCAACGGGACTTTGGGTGGTAACTCTGTACGTGTTTCTTTAACCACTGGACCTGTCCACGATTTCACTTGGTCGCCAACTTCAAGGCAATTCGGTGTCATCGCTGGTTACATGCCAGCAACCATTTCCTTTTTTGACTTAAGAGGTAATGTTGTCCATTCATTACCTCAACAAGCCAAAAATACCATGCTTTTCTCTCCCTCTGGTCATTACATTCTTATCGCCGGGTTTGGTAATTTACAGGGCTCCGTGGAAATCCTAGATCGTCTCGACAAATTCAAGTGTGTGAGTAAATTTGACGCTACCAACACTTCTGTCTGCAAATGGTCACCGGGTGGAGAATTTATCATGACAGCTACCACTTCACCAAGATTGAGAGTGGATAACGGCGTTAAAATATGGCATGTATCAGGCTCTTTAGTATTTGTTAAAGAGTTCAAGGAGCTTTTGAAGGTAGACTGGAGGTCACCATGTAATTACAAAACTTTGGAAAACAAAGACGAAGCATTTTTCGAGAACCATATCATTAATAACTGGGAACCGCTACCTGATTCGACCACATCTTCACTTGATCCTAAAATATCCAATAAATCAGAATTGCAAATACATTCTAGCGTTCAAGAGTACATAAGTCAACACCCAAGCAGAGAAGCAAGCTCCAATGGAAACGGATCTAAGGCCAAAGCTGGAGGCGCTTATAAACCACCTCACGCAAGAAGAACAGGCGGTGGACGTATTGTCCCCGGAGTTCCTCCTGGTGCAGCAAAGAAGACCATCCCAGGGCTAGTTCCGGGCATGAGTGCCAACAAGGACGCCAACACCAAGAACAGGAGAAGAAGAGCCAATAAAAAGTCAAGTGAAACGTCACCTGATTCTACTCCGGCCCCATCTGCTCCTGCCTCCACAAATGCCCCCACAAACAATAAAGAAACTTCTCCAGAGGAGAAGAAAATAAGATCTTTACTAAAGAAATTAAGGGCTATTGAAACCTTGAAGGAAAGACAGGCCGTCGGTGACAAACTAGAAGATACGCAAGTTCTAAAAATTCAAACTGAAGAAAAAGTGTTGAAAGATTTGGAAAAGTTGGGTTGGAAGGATGAATAAACTAGAAGAAACTGATGTATCCATACAACTGTGTAAATATTAACAACGTCAAATAATATTACTTTGAATTGTTTTTTACTGTTTCCCAGGAGAATTACGCCAACCTCCCCCCTTTCTTTTTTTCCCTTGTTTTATTGTACTTTTCCACATATTTTTTTAACATCAAATAGTAATTGATACATACATAATTAGTGAGCATTTTCCTTATTTTTACGTCTCTTCTTGGCGGATTGCCACCAGCCGCATCTTACAATGTATGCCACGATACCGCCAGGCAATAAATGAATATGGAGTGTCACTTCGGCTCCGTAAGCCGGCGCTGCATCCGCCACCACAGTTTTTTTTAGCGTCGCTGTCCCGCTTTGCCACAGAAAAAGAAAAAAAAAAAAAGAAACGGCGCCGTGTAGGGTTTTGTATAACAGATCGGCCTAGCAGCCAGGAGATGGCACGGCGCCAACTGAAAAGTTAGACTGTGGAATTGCCGTTCACCACACTCGAGTGGCATCTAATAAACTGCCACAGTTGACTCAAGCGGTGCTACCTTCGCAGTTATTGCACACCATGGTAACACATAACACAGTCTTGCATTACAAATGTGGTTCCTCCTACTTGGCGGTGAATTTCCTGAGTCAGCCCGTTATTTTCATATGGTGATGTAAGATTATATACAGTATATATATATAAGGATGATTCTCACACAAACTTTTCCGCTGTTCATCATATTTTGTTTTTGGATTAGTTTCACATTCTGGAGAAATCTTTAAAGACAAGAGAAGAGAAAACAAAGGCGGAGCAATGTCGGAAGGAAGAACGTTTCTGTCACAGTTGAATGTCTTCAACAAGGAGAACTATCAATTTTCTTCTTCTACTACAAAAAAGGAAGTAAGTAACTCGACAGTGGATGCTGACAACGGTGCCTCCGATTTTGAGGCAGGCCAGCAATTTGCTACAGAATTGGACCAAGGTGAAAAGCAGTTAGGTATTTTGTCGTGTATTGGGCTTATCTGTAATAGAATGCTTGGTACCGGTGTTTTCGCCGTTTCCTCGACCATTTACACACTATGTGGGTCTGTGGGGCTTGCATTAATTATGTGGGCAGTTGGCGCCATTATTGCCATTTCTGGGTTATATGTATACATGGAATTCGGTACGGCTATACCGAAAAATGGTGGTGAAAAAAACTACCTGGAGGCTATTTTCAGGAAACCAAAATTCTTCATTACCTGTATGTATGCTGCGTATATTTTCTTCCTAGGTTGGGCTGCTGGTAATTCCATCAATACAGCTATTATGTTTTTAACTGCTGCTGATACTGAAGTGACCAAATGGAATCAAAGAGGTATTGGTGTGGCCGTCGTTTTTTTTGCATTCCTAATTAATTCTCTGAATGTCAAGATTGGTCTATATTTGCAAAACATTTTAGGTATTTTCAAGATTGGTATTGTCCTCTTCATTTCTATTACCGGTTGGGTTGCCCTTGGCGGTGGTCTCAAAGATGGTTATCAATCTCACAACTTTCGTAATGCTTTTGAAGGTACTGAAACCGCCACTGCTTATGGTATTGTTAACGCCTTATATAGTGTTATTTGGTCGTTTGTCGGTTACTCCAATGTTAACTATGCACTTGGTGAAGTTAAGAACCCTGTGAGAACTTTGAAGATTGCTGGTCCTACATCGATGGTCTTCTTGGCTATAATCTACATTTTTGTGAACATTGCTTACTTCGCTGTGGTTCCAAAAGATAAGTTAATTTCTTCAAAATTGATTTTAGCTGCTGACTTCTTCGATATTGTGTTTGGCGGCCAAGCCAAGAGAGCAGCAGCCGCACTGGTCGGGTTGAGTGCCTTAGGAAATGTTCTTTCTGTCATTTTTTCTCAGGGTAGAATTATTCAACAACTAGGACGTGAAGGTGTGTTGCCCTTTTCTAATTTCTTTGCCTCTTCTAAGCCATTCAACTCCCCAATGGTTGGTTTGTTTCAACATTTTATTGTTTGTACAGTAACCATTTTAGCCCCACCTCCAGGTGATGCATATTTGCTAGTCCAAAATTTAATTTCCTACCCAATGAATATTATTAATTTTGCCATTAGCGCGGGTTTGCTTTGGATATACTGGCAACGTAGACAAGGTAAAATTGAATGGAACCCACCAATTAAGGCCGGTGTTTTTGTTACGGGATTTTTCACATTATCCAATTTATACCTGATTATTGCTCCTTACGTTCCACCTTCAAATGGCGAGTCGGTGTATTCAAGCATGCCATACTGGATCCACTGTGTAATTGCTTGGGGTATTTTCTTCTTTGGTGGTGTTTACTACGTTGTTTGGGCCCAATTATTGCCAAGATGGGGCCACTACAAATTGGTTTCCAAGGATGTGCTTGGTGAAGATGGGTTCTGGAGAGTCAAAATTGCCAAAGTTTATGATGACACTATTGGCGATGTCGATACACAAGAAGACGGCGTTATTGAAACGAATATAATCGAACATTACAAAAGTGAACAAGAAAAATCGCTGTAACCAAAAAGGTACTTACCATCTCATCTCGATTCTTATAATCACGTATGAACATTCTTATAATTGCATTTTCTTTATACAAAATATATAGGTACCAAACCTCATTATAATTTCTGCCATTTAATAGTTTAAGATGCTATTCCGTTTCGTATTTTTTCAATTTTTATACCTACTATTGCGCGAAATCAAAATAGCATACTAAGAAAAAGCAATATCATGAATTGCTGATGAGATAGATTCAAATTGGAATTAACTAAATCTATCAGCAACGCTATAAACACAGATAAGCGCTCTATAAAATCGTTTGTCTAACGTTTTATATAGTTCTTTATTGCTCCCTTACCCTCTTTCCGTCAATAGTGATTGTTGTCTCGGGAAAGCTTTTTTTTTTATTAATCAAAGGCCCAATTGAGTTACAACTGAAATTAAGCTGAGTTGGCGGAACAGTGTGGTATTAGCGAAGGGAAAATCTGTGAAGTGCCCTAGCTACAAAACAGAGATAAAAAAAATTATATTTCAAGCATGGTGGAGCAAGATAATGGGTTTTTACAGAAGCTACTCAAAACACAATACGATGCTGTCTTCCATTTAAAGGATGAAAATGGTATAGAAATATATCCAATATTCAATGTACTGCCACCTAAAAAAGAATATCCAGACTATTACATTATAATAAGGAATCCGATATCTTTAAACACTTTAAAGAAACGATTGCCCCATTATACATCGCCACAAGATTTTGTTAACGATTTTGCGCAAATTCCTTGGAATGCAATGACATACAATGCAAAAGATTCAGTAATTTACAAATATGCCATTCTTCTTGAGTCTTTTATTAAAGGAAAGATCGTGCACAATATAAGAAAACATTATCCCGAGGTGACATATCCATCTCTAGGTCGAATTCCGGAAATATTCGCAGAGAGTATGCAACCCTCCGATTTATCCTCGAACCCCATTAATACACAGGAAAATGATGAAAAGGCTGGCTTAAATCCAGAGATGAAAATGGCTTTCGCAAAACTAGATAGTTCGATCACTGAAAGGAAACCAACCAACCAAGATTACAGGATGCAACAAAAAAACTCACCAGCGTTTCCAACCCATTCTGCTTCTATAACACCGCAGCCGCTGGCTTCACCTACTCCAGTTGTTAACTATGCAAATATTACCTCGGCGCATCCCAAAACCCATGTTAGACGCGGTAGACCACCAGTAATTGATCTACCCTATGTACTGAGGATTAAGAATATCTTGAAGATGATGAGAAGAGAGGTCGACCAAAATAATAAGACGCTTACCCTCTGTTTTGAAAAACTACCAGATAGAAACGAGGAGCCAACCTATTACTCTGTCATAACAGATCCCATTTGTCTAATGGATATTAGGAAAAAGGTTAAGTCCAGAAAATATAGAAATTTCCATACTTTTGAGGAAGACTTTCAATTAATGCTAACAAATTTTAAGCTTTATTATTCTCAAGATCAGAGCAATATAATACGAGCTCAACTATTGGAGAAAAACTTCAATAGATTAGTGCGAATTGAATTATCCAAACCTGATGAAGACTATTTACCTGAAGGTGAATTAAGATATCCTCTAGATGATGTAGAAATCAATGATGAGAAATACCAGATAGGTGATTGGGTTCTTTTACATAATCCAAACGACATCAATAAACCCATTGTTGGCCAGATTTTTAGATTATGGTCTACTACAGATGGAAACAAATGGTTGAATGCTTGCTGGTATTTTAGGCCAGAACAAACCGTTCATCGGGTGGATAGGTTATTCTACAAGAATGAGGTCATGAAAACTGGTCAATATAGAGATCATCCTATTCAGGATATTAAGGGAAAGTGCTACGTTATTCATTTTACCAGATTCCAGCGTGGGGATCCTAGCACGAAAGTCAATGGTCCTCAATTTGTTTGCGAATTCCGTTATAATGAAAGTGATAAGGTTTTCAACAAAATCAGGACTTGGAAAGCTTGCCTGCCGGAAGAACTCCGTGACCAAGATGAGCCTACGATACCTGTTAATGGAAGAAAATTTTTTAAATACCCTTCTCCAATAGCAGATTTGTTACCAGCAAACGCAACTCTAAATGACAAAGTTCCAGAACCCACGGAGGGAGCCCCAACTGCCCCACCTTTGGTAGGCGCTGTATATTTAGGCCCCAAATTAGAGAGGGATGATCTGGGAGAGTATTCAACTTCTGATGACTGCCCTCGATACATAATCAGACCAAATGATCCACCAGAAGAAGGTAAAATAGATTACGAAACAGGAACAATAATTACAGATACCTTAACCACAAGCAGTATGCCCAGAGTGAACAGTTCCTCCACAATACGTTTACCCACTTTAAAGCAGACTAAATCAATTCCCAGCTCCAATTTCAGGTCCTCATCAAATACTCCACTATTGCATCAGAACTTCAATCAGACTTCCAATTTTTTGAAATTAGAAAACATGAATAATAGTTCTCATAATTTACTATCACATCCTTCCGTTCCTAAGTTTCAATCGCCCTCTTTATTAGAACAGAGTAGTCGCTCTAAATACCATAGTGCAAAAAAACAGACACAGCTATCATCAACAGCTCCCAAAAAGCCTGCATCTAAAAGTTTTACATTATCCTCAATGATTAATACCTTAACTGCTCATACCTCGAAGTACAACTTCAACCATATTGTTATTGAAGCCCCGGGTGCATTTGTGGTTCCTGTACCAATGGAAAAAAATATAAGAACCATCCAATCGACAGAACGTTTCAGTAGATCAAATCTAAAAAACGCTCAAAATCTCGGTAATACTGCTATTAATGACATAAATACTGCAAATGAGCAAATAATATGGTTCAAAGGGCCCGGTGTAAAAATCACAGAGAGAGTTATTGATTCCGGAAATGATTTAGTACGGGTACCTTTGAATAGATGGTTCTGTAAAAACAAAAGGAGAAAACTGGATTACGAAGAAATTGAAGAAGATGTTATGGAACCACCAAATGACTTCAGCGAAGATATGATTGCTAATATTTTTAATCCTCCGCCGAGCTTGAATTTAGATATGGATTTAAATCTAAGCCCATCCTCGAATAACTCTTCTAATTTCATGGATTTAAGCACAATTGCAAGCGGTGATAACGATGGGAAAGAATGCGATACGGCGGAGGAGAGTGAAGACGAAAACGAAGATACAGAAGACGAGCACGAAATTGAAGATATCCCGACCACGTCTGCTTTTGGCTTAAATTCTTCCGCTGAATACCTTGCATTCAGATTACGAGAATTTAATAAATTATGACCATGATAAATTCACCACATGTATCTATATATGTTCATGCATATACCATATATATTTTGTTATTCATACGATAGACCTCAATCGTTTTGTTGCCTTTCAAAACGCACAATTGTAAACCTAGCTTACTATTTATCTATCGCGGTCCAGAATGGCTTTCCTTTTTAAATTCATCCCAGAAGCCACGTCGGAGTAAAGTATTCGGCCTTGATGACTATTTCGAATCGAAATGAAAGAATAAAAGGAACTAGGAGGTTGTTCCAACAATTTTCCATGCCGTAATTTCATCGGTTATTAGGTTACCAGCATTTATCTCAGTTTATTTGAGTCAAGGTAATTTATTTTCATTCATTACTGTATGGAGTAAAAATGAATTCCATTTATGTATTCGCACGAAGAGAAATTTATCATCCGTCAGAGACACCAAATTACGGCCGAATTTAGATTTGTTTGCACGTAAATATGAGCCAATGAAAGCGTTATTATTCAATGTTTCCAAATTGTTTTCCACCGTTTTATTTTTCCCCAAGAATTCGCTTTTATGAATGTTTTTAATATATGCAATCATTTTATCAAATCCACCGATGATAAAGTTCCAGTGTTCACTCAACATTTTCATAGAATCGTCATGGCTTCTGGAATCGACTGTTAAAATAAAACAATATCTTCTTTCATTGCCTCTAGCATTTTCATCATACAGTTTAAAGCCTATAACTAAGTTCAATCCTCTAAGATCATCAAAAAATATAAAAGGCATATTATCATAAATCATTGTTTCTTCAGAAAAGGCTCTTTTAATAATAGAATTTAGCAATTGGTATCTTATAGAAGAATATTGGGTAGTTATAAACGGAACATCTTCGATGAAGCACCGCATCGATCTAGTTGACTCTTCAGGAAACTGTAAAAGACATGATTCGCAATATGATTCAGTTGGATAATCAGGCACTAGTAATTCTTCACCTAGCGTTCCCTTTTCTGCGGATTGTGTAACTGATATGATCCTTGGGCCATGCTTGTCGCAGAAATGAGCCAATGAAATCACTGTCGAGGACATTCTATGCATCTATTTCATCAACCATTTAAACGCTAACTTATTTTATGGAGGTGCTAGTTAGTTGGACTTTATTGCTTCATTTATCGTTTGATGGTCATCGAATAGAAGATTCCTAAGCCCTTTTCTTTTTACTCAAGATTTTCTTTTTCAAGCGTGTTTTTTCTGGCAAGTACGAAAACGGCATCTTCGAACTTGGCGAATGAACAATCGGTTTGGTTCAACATTTCCAAGAACAACTACAACATACTATCAGTGTTACTTTCAAAAGTCTTTTAATACATTTGAAATGATATTCAGTGGAAGTGGAATGAAATAGGCCACAGTGAATAGGCCACGATACACACAGCATGTGTCATGCTCAATACCTTGCACCTGAATCTATATAATCTTGTAGTTCACCATTATATACATAACTCAGAAGAAGAAAACAATACGCATATTGGATAGTGCTCCATCGCTTTTAACAACTGATAATTTCAGTCATCTGGCTCAGGGTCTTGTCGATTTTTTTTATTTAGAAACTATCCGAATAAAAAAACCGCAGGAATACAAAGCGATGGGAATTGCTATTTCACTGAACATGTATGTATACCGTATACCGCATAAAATAACTATAAACCTACACCATTAAACGATGTGTGCAAAGAAGCTCAAATACGCTGCTGGCGATGACTTTGTACGCTATGCTACACCTAAAGAGGCCATGGAGGAAACTAGACGTGAATTCGAGAAAGAGAAACAACGACAGCAACAAATAAAGGTTACTCAAGCACAAACTCCCAACACTAGAGTCCACTCAGCTCCAATTCCCTTACAAACTCAATATAACAAAAACAGAGCAGAAAACGGTCACCACTCCTATGGTTCTCCCCAAAGTTATTCTCCAAGACATACGAAAACACCTGTGGATCCTAGATATAATGTTATCGCACAGAAACCAGCAGGCAGGCCTATACCTCCAGCGCCAACCCATTATAACAACTTGAACACTTCCGCTCAACGGATAGCTTCCTCTCCTCCTCCCCTAATTCACAATCAAGCAGTGCCTGCACAACTCTTGAAGAAAGTTGCACCTGCTTCGTTCGATAGCAGAGAAGATGTACGAGACATGCAAGTGGCCACACAGCTATTTCATAACCATGATGTAAAGGGCAAAAACCGACTGACAGCTGAGGAACTACAGAACTTACTACAAAACGACGACAACTCCCATTTTTGTATATCATCAGTAGATGCGCTGATAAATTTATTTGGTGCTTCCAGGTTTGGCACTGTCAACCAGGCAGAATTCATCGCCCTATACAAAAGAGTGAAAAGTTGGAGAAAAGTTTATGTGGACAATGATATCAACGGATCGCTCACCATTTCTGTAAGCGAATTTCATAACTCACTTCAAGAACTAGGATATCTAATACCTTTTGAAGTTAGCGAGAAAACATTTGACCAATATGCTGAGTTTATAAACAGAAATGGAACAGGAAAAGAACTAAAGTTTGATAAATTCGTTGAGGCGTTAGTTTGGCTAATGAGATTAACAAAATTATTCAGGAAATTCGATACTAATCAAGAAGGCATTGCAACCATACAGTACAAAGATTTTATCGATGCTACATTATATTTAGGTCGTTTCCTACCTCATTGATGAAAACCATTCGTTCTTTCTGGTCGTAATACAAATAGAAGAGGTAAACCAATCAATGGCCCGTTAGTTTGCCATTTGCTGCATCCTTCCCATGCAAAGTGTCTTCGTATTTAGTGATGTTTTGTTAGCGACACAAAAGAGACCTCGATGACAGACATTTTTTTTTCTTTACTTAATGTATTATAAGTGTGTCTGACCTCGACTATCATTATAATATTAATTTGAAGTTCTATTTTACATTTATATGAGTTATTCCATTACATAATAAGGATATCAAGAGCAGATTAGTGTCTTTTAGATTATACATCTTTTTCCCCCCTTTTTTGTTGTTGGTAGTGGAAAGAAAAGGATCAATTAACAGAAATAAATAAATAAATAATAAAAACCTAAAATTCCTTTTGCGTCATTGAATTTTTATTATGAAGTCAAAAGGGAGTCGGTTGTCAACAGACTGTCCTGTCGAATTTCCCAAGATAGTCTCTGGATTCGCTGAGGAAGTGAAAATACGTAGACAAAGTTCCCAAGGACAGTACGCCGTCGATTCACATCCTCCGAAAAGCCCTGAACTGAAACACAGAAGACAGAGGTCATCCTCTTTTGTTAACGGTAAATGCAGGAACAGGGACCTTCCATTGTTAGATAACAAGAAAGCACAAGAAATAAACACCAATTCACACGGCCAAGACATCGGTATCAAAAACTTACCACGTCAACGTGAGTTGTTGAATGCCAAAAATGGAATTGATTTTACGCTGATGGTGGCGGGTCAAAGTGGATTGGGTAAAACCACGTTTATCAATTCCTTATTTTCTACTTCTTTAATTGATGATGACATCAAAGAAAACAAACCTATTATTCGTTATAAAAGCATTGTAGAAGGAGATGGAACACACCTTAATTTCAACGTCATCGATACACCTGGTTTTGGTAACAATATGGATAATGCATTTACGTGGAGGACAATGGTTAACTATATTGATGAAGAAATAAGATCGTACATTTTCCAAGAAGAACAACCTGATAGGACAAAAATGGTTGATAATAGAGTCCATTGTTGTTTGTACTTTCTGAGACCTTCAAATAAGGGAATTGATACTTTAGACGTCGTAACAATGAAAAAATTAGCGAAGAGAGTGAATTTAATCCCGGTTATTGCTAAATCAGATTTGCTAACGAAAGAGGAATTGAAAAACTTCAAAACACAAGTTAGAGAAATAATAAGAGTACAAGATATCCCTGTATGTTTCTTTTTCGGCGATGAAGTTTTGAATGCAACACAAGATATTTTTCAAAAATATCCATTCAGTATAATTGCATCTAATGAGTACATTTTTAATGAAAAGGGCGAAAAAGTTAAAGGAAGACAATACAAATGGGGCGCTGTTGACATTGAAAATGAAAAGTACTGTGACTTCAAAATCTTGCAAAAGACGATTTTTGATTGGAATTTAATTGATCTTGTAGAAAGTACCGAGGATTATTATGAAAAATGCAGATCTGAAATGCTAAGAACTAGGCTATTAAAGGCCAGAGATTGCTTAACAACGAAAAGTGTTGACATAACGGAAGAACAAAGGAAATTTTTGGAGGAAGAAATGAACTTCGATGAAATCGAGGAAAACAAACTCAAAAATTACAAGTGCTATGAAATAATTAATAAAACGGTCATGGATAAGGTGGCTACAGAATGGGATCCTGAATTTATAACTAGACAATTAGAAGCTAAGAAAAAATTCAACGAGCTGTCCAACAGAGAAATTTCAAAATTTCGAGACTGGAAAAAGAGCCTATTCATGGAACAAGAGAATTTTAACCAAGAGATTGAACAATTGAATCACAAGTTGGAAAACTTACAACTGGAATGTCAGGACTTGGAATACAAGCTGTTAATCGGAAAAAGTTCCAACAGCCATTCCACAGATAGTGCTACTTTAGTAAACGTTCACATCAAAAGGTAGTATTAATTAAAAAAAAAAAAAGCCAATAATTTCGCGCAAGCTTTGCTCTACATAATAAAAATACAATTAGGATAGAAATGAATATTTTTTTAGCGGCAGTTTTACCATAAGTAGCAAAACCCTAACAATACAATGTGAGACTAAAGTAAATCCGGGTAATACAAAATACAATTTTTTTTTATTCTTCACAGCGTTTTTTCGACGGAGGAGGGAAAAAAAAAAATTGTATTTAAGGCATCAAATGCGCGACATCATATACCTTTGTCCGCTGTTATCATACCTTGAACCTCTACATTTCAGCCTAGCGCGCGCAAAAAGAAAAAAAAATCATAAGCAAGAGTGGTACGGTAACCACAAGGCAATGCAAAGAAGGGTGCGATATCAAGTGATGTTACCTTCCTTTACTTTTTGCCTTTTTCTTGAATTGTCAATCCGCCCTTTTTTTCTTTTCAGTTTTTTCTCCTTTCATCCGTCTCGTTTATCATAATGATGATTTCACTTATACCTATATGTTTTTTCTGGCATCTCTAATGTTAGGATGCGAAGTTTAAGTACTCTCCATTCAATGAATACAATTTTTGACAATATCTGATTTTACTATGATTAAACAGACCGAGGGAGAAAAAAAAAAGGAACTAAAAAAGGGCCTACGTAGAAGATGATGTAAAAGTAGATTCGCATCTGAGAATGTTTTCTTCAAATTTTTCTTTTCGGCCTTGGCGCAGAAGACTTTCTCTTCGTCCGCGTCGTATAGGAAACAAAAAAGTGTAAAAAGTAAAAATCGGTATATTACGCAATCCATTCGTTACCCGGTGTAGTCACGTGCGGGTGCGGAGGGCAGCCGTTTAAACCCGTTTGGGCCTTGGTCCGATAGAACCATCTCGCAGGAAAGAGCAGAGCCAGTTATCGGGTGTCGTTTACGCCCAGATGTCGTTTAGCCAGCTCCGCAACGGCCACTGCCACTACCACTGCCTCCCTTCGTATACGGGACACAGAGATCGTATACGGTAAACGACTAGCACTAGGACAATAGCAACTAACAATGACCGATAACAGTCAGCAACCTCAAGGCACCTGGCACAAAACCGTCGAGGAAGAGGCCCTTTGCCACCGTATCGCATCGCTTTCCCACCAATTTTTTTTTTCTTGCTTGCCTCGCCTCTGCTGTGGTCGTATTATTATTATTCATTCTCTGCGCAGTTTAAACTATATACACACGATTAATCCGTTATGCATGTACATTTTCTTGTATGCGTACGCCTGTGTATGCATACTTCTATATAATATATAATACAGGAGGATCTATTCTTTTTTTTCTTCTTCTCTTCTTCTCTCCCTTTTTTCTCTCTCTTCGTTTCTTTCCTTCCAGTAAATCTTTATATTAGTTGTAACTTTTTCTCTTTAGATAGTAGCATAGAGGACTAAGGAAAAGTAGTACAGCCATAAAAAAAAGAGGAAAAGATGTCTGCCGTTTTCAACAACGCTACCCTTTCAGGTCTAGTCCAAGCAAGCACCTACTCACAAACTTTGCAAAATGTCGCCCATTACCAACCTCAATTGAATTTCATGGAGAAATACTGGGCCGCATGGTACAGTTACATGAACAATGATGTTTTGGCCACCGGTCTAATGTTCTTTTTATTGCATGAATTTATGTATTTCTTTAGATGTTTGCCATGGTTCATCATCGACCAAATTCCATACTTTAGAAGATGGAAGTTACAACCAACTAAGATTCCAAGTGCTAAGGAACAACTATACTGTTTGAAATCCGTTCTTCTATCTCATTTCTTGGTCGAGGCCATCCCTATCTGGACCTTCCACCCAATGTGTGAAAAATTAGGTATTACTGTCGAAGTTCCATTCCCATCTTTGAAAACAATGGCTCTAGAAATTGGTCTATTCTTCGTCTTGGAAGATACATGGCATTACTGGGCTCACCGTCTATTCCACTACGGTGTCTTCTACAAGTACATTCACAAGCAACATCACAGATACGCTGCTCCATTCGGTCTTTCTGCTGAATATGCTCATCCTGCTGAAACTTTGTCTTTGGGTTTTGGTACCGTTGGTATGCCAATTCTTTACGTCATGTACACTGGTAAATTACACTTGTTCACTCTATGTGTATGGATCACCCTAAGATTATTCCAAGCTGTTGACTCTCATTCTGGTTATGACTTCCCATGGTCTTTGAACAAGATCATGCCATTCTGGGCTGGCGCTGAACACCACGATTTGCATCATCACTACTTCATTGGTAACTACGCTTCCTCTTTCAGATGGTGGGATTACTGTCTAGACACTGAATCTGGTCCAGAAGCTAAGGCCTCCAGAGAAGAAAGAATGAAGAAGAGAGCTGAAAACAATGCTCAAAAGAAGACTAACTAAGAGAAGAAACATACTTCAAAAAAAAAAAAAAGAAAAACAACAAAAAAACGTATAAAATGAAATAAATTTCGAACCGCTTTTTTTCCTTTTTTTTTTTTTTACTTTGTTTGACCTCCCCTAACTCTTTCTTTTTACCTTCACAATTGTTTATTTTAATATATGATTTTTAAATTAATTCAGGTTAATTCTAAAAACTATATTGCAATCTTTTAAATATATGTATACACGTTCATTACCACGTATACATATCCATATATATATATATATATATACATACTATTTATGATAAATTTTTAACAAGCAAACCCATTATTAAATGCTATAAATAAAAGACAGCTTCTTTCTAATTATTATTCAAACTTAAAAACTACATATACAAAAACTACAAAAATCTTTCAACCGACCCATCTTCTGGCAGATCTGAATAATCTAATCCATGGACCGTATCCACCCCACTCTTCGTATTTGCCCTCTGGATACCAGGAATTGGCCTCCAATCTGCAAACTCTTTCAGGATGTGGCATCATGGCAAGCACTCTACCATTTGGTGACTTGATACCGGCAATACCATTGGTCGACCCATTGGGGTTGAAGGGGAACCTTTCGGTGACGTTACCGTAGTTGTCCACATACCTTATACAACATAAACCATCCTTTTCGAACTTTTCCAGTTGTTCAGCGCTTTTAGAAAATGTTGCTTTACCTTCACCATGTGCGACAGCAATTGGCAATTTGGATCCTGCCATGCCATTCAAGAAAACAGATTCCTCGCTAGAATTGTCCTTTTCTTGAGATATTTGCACCATACATACACGGGCTTCATATTGTTCACTAACATTTCTTTCGAAACTTGGCCAGTTTTCACACCCGGGTATGATATCTTTTAATCTACTCAAGAATTGACAACCATTACAAGCACCAAAAGCAAATGTATCTTGTCTTTCATTGAAGAACTTAGAAAATTGCGAGCGCACACCTTCGTGATACAATACGGATTTAGCCCAACCCGCACCTGCACCTAAGACATCACCATAAGAGAAACCACCACATGCGGCAAGACCGATGAAGTCATCCAAATGGAACCTACCTTCTAGCAAATCTGTCATAGTGACATCCACTGAGTTGAATCCAGCTTGTTGGAAGCACCATGCCATTTCCATTTGACCGTTCACACCTTGCTCTCTTAAGATAGCAACCTTTGGCCTTTGACTGGATAATTCTAATCCGATCTTCATATCATCGGCTGGGTTGTATGTTAGGGCATACTGCAAACCGGGATCTCTATCGTCCGTGATACTGGCAAACTCTTCTTCGGCTGTTTTTGGATTGTCTCTCAATTTCTGCATTTCGTAAGATGTCTTACTCCAAGTTTGCTCCAATTCAGATCTCGAATTGGCGTAAATTACATCATTTGTTGTGGAGTTAATAATCTTGATTTCCTGGCTTTGGAAGGATGGCTTACCAACAATAGAAATATATTCTTTAGCAACTCCGTTCTCGTTCAAGATTTTTTCGAACTTGCTCAAGTTCTTAGCAGAAATCTGGAATACTGCACCTAATTCTTCATTGAATAGGTTTGTTAATTGACTTTCTAGGTCTCCACCGTCAATGTTGATTTCTAAGCCGCATCTGGAAGCAAATGCCATTTCCAGTAAAGTGATTAGTAGACCACCATCAGACCTATCATGGTAGGCAAGCACTATATCCTCCTTTTGTTGATGCAATTGGATTAAACTTTCCAAGAAACCCTTCAAAATGGCGTTATCATACACAGTAGGCGACTTGTTACCAACTTGGTTGTAAACTTGCAACAAAGCAGAGGCACCTAGTGACTTAGTCTCTTGTTTAGCTGATAGATCAACCAAGACAAGGACAGAATCATCTGTGTTTCTATTTAGCAATGGAGTCCACGTTTTACTAGTGTTGAAAACTGGTGCAAATGCTGTGATATTCAATGACAATGGTGCAGTAACTTCCTTATCATCCCATTTCATCTTCATGGACATGGAATCCTTACCAACAGGGATAGCAACACCTAATGCAGGACATAAATCCAGACCTAATGCTTGAACGGCTTCATATAACTTAGAACCCTCACCTTGATGAGAGGCTGGAGACATCCAGTTAGCAGATAGCTTGATATGATTTAAAGATTTCACATCAGCAGCGAATATGTTCAATAAAGATTCTGCCACAGATAATTTAGCGGAAGCAGATGCGGAGATTAGGGCGTTAACTGGTTTTTCACCCATAGCCATGGCTTCACCTGTGGAAATTATTGTCTCACCCAAAGATGTACCGGTAACACCGACATCCGCAACAGGTACTTGCCAAGGACCAACAAATTGATCCCTATCAATTAGACCTGTGACGGATCTGTCACCAATAGTAATCAAAAATGACTTTGAGCCAACAGATGGTAAGTTTAGAACTCTTTGAATAGCATCTTGTAGGGAAGGAATTTCGCTCAAATTTGCCTCTGGTAGATTTAGTGCTTCAGTTATGGTTTCTCTTGACATCTTTGGAGGCTTACCAAATAAAATTGGCATTTCTAAATCAATTGGAGTTGTTTTCAAAAGAGGATCTTCTACAATCAATTTTTGTTCAGCGGTTGCGTGACCGACGACAGCAAATGGTGCTCTTTCTCTCTTACAGATTTCCTCGAAAATGGATAAGTCTTGAGGAGAAACACCAAGAACATAACGTTCTTGTGATTCATTACACCAAATTTCCATTGGTGACATACCAGGTTCTAAGGAGAGGACCTTTCTAATATCGAATTTAGCACCCAAGTCATTGTCATGAACCAATTCTGGCAAAGCGTTGGATAACCCACCAGCACCAACATCGTGAATAGATTGGATAGGATTATTGTTACCTAAGGCAACACAAGCGTCAATCACTTGTTGGCAACGACGTTCCATTTCGGGGTTCCCTCTTTGTACAGAAGCAAAATCCAAATCGGCGGAACCTTCACCGGAAGCTACAGAAGAAGCAGCACCACCACCTAAACCAATCAGCATAGATTGACCACCAAGTACAATTAAACAAGAGCCTGGAGTTATTGGGGTGTTCTTCAAAGCAAATTGAGGTCTAACAGTACCGAAACCACCCGCAATCATAATTGGCTTGTGGAACCCTCTGATTTCCTCCTTCCCTTGGTGATTCAAAACCTTTGTAGTTAAAGTTCTGAAGTAACCGTTTATACAAGGTCTACCAAACTCATTGTTAAATGCAGCTGAACCCAAAGGAGCCTCAATCATAATATCTAATGCAGATGCAATATGGTAAGGCTTACCAATATTCAACTCCCAAGGTTGTTCATTACCTGGTATCAAAAGGTCGCTGACAGAGAATCCACTCAAACCACACTTAGTCTTGGAACCTCTGCCTGTAGCACCCTCGTCTCTGATTTCACCACCAGAACCTGTAGCAGCACCTGGGAAAGGAGACACGGCTGTTGGATGGTTGTGAGTTTCGACTTTGATAAGTAATGGAATTCTTTCCTTTGTAGAGGTCCATTCCTTTGTAGTTGAATTTGGTGCAAAGAAAAAGGCATCATTTTCACTATCCAAAACGGCTGCATTATCAGAATAGGCGCTAATAGTATATTCTGGGTTTAATTTATGGGTATTTCTAATCATTTGAAACAAGGTGAATTGTTGTTTTATTCCATCAATGGTCCAATCAGCATTGAAGATCTTGTGACGACAATGTTCAGAATTAACTTGAGCGAACATAAATAACTCAACATCAGTAGGATCTCTTTTCATAGTTTCGACGAATGCATGAATCAAATATTCCATTTCTCCACTATCTAGAGCTAAACCCAATTCCGTATTAGCTTTGGATAAAATATCCTTTGGAGACTGTTTAGTGTCCTTAGGAGTTAAAGGAACGTGAACTAATGGCTTTGGCTCTTCATGTGTGAAAATACTCATCGTATTTGGTGGTTCGGTCAGATATAATTGTTGTGTCATCCTATCGTAGACACACTTCAATGAAATATCATTTAGATTTTCCAAAAGAGGGAAACCTGGAACAGTCTTTATGAGTAAGGCTAAACCTCTTTCAATACGTTGAACTTTGTCTTGTAGCCCGCATACATGAGCAATATTAGTAGCCTTGGAAGACCAAGGAGAGATAGTGCCTGATCTAGGAACAACTCTAATCAAATATGTGTCTTCGCCAAGAGCTGAACTGGGTAAATTATTAGCGACAGCATCGTTTAATTGTCTTGCTAATGGATCGTTAGCAATATCTAAAGGAGAATCGTAAGTCAACAAAACTTCTAGCAATTTAGTGTCCTGTTCAGACAAATTTTGAGCGATGCCGTTGACATAGTGAATGTAACACGAACGCAATTCATTGATGACAGAAGTACTGTTTGTATAGGAGTTTATATCTTTAATTAGATTATCGACTCTGAACTGAGATAAGGCCTTGGGACCCGGCAAAATATAATCAGTCATTGAACTTGACTTCTTTTGTTATGGACCTGGGAGGATTAAACTCTTAGGGATATCGCTAAGATAAAAGTAGAAGAGAAATATACTTCGAGGCAGGGACAGCCAATTATTTAAATACGTATGTCAAGGTTTTCAAAGAAAGAAAGAGTTAAATAGCAAGATATATTGCATTTATTACGGCATCATCTGTTTAATGAGTCCTCATTCAATTTTTTTTTTTTTTTTTCAATTTCAAGTTCGACGAGAAATTTGGAAAAACGGGTCAGCAGGAAAGAGTCAGGAACGGTTGAAGGATATTGAAAGTCATTTTTGTTTATTTACAAGCTGATGTAGAATTACATATCCTATCTATGCGTCAGCTTCACTCATCGTTGGTAAGGATAAATCCAATTTAATATGATATTTTGCACCAGGGAGAATAGCTGTGATGATATCCAATAGAGCGAAAGAAGGAATGGAGCCTGTGAGGACATTGCTAGCATAACGACACAACCGAGTCTCGATACGTTCAGTATACTAGTCATTGCCTCTTGGACTCTTGTCGAATTCCTTGAAATTGTCTTTATACCTTGCGATGACAAACTTGAGCTAAACATCAGTCGGCCATTGAGTTCCACGTTTAATACCGCCAGAGTCCCCACCAAAATGGGCGCTAGTAGAGGCATTGCTACTAGCGGTGAGCTTAGATCAAAGGAACTGAAACCCAGTGCGGAAAACCAGGAAGGATAAAAACTTTCTATAAGCTGTGTCTCTGTTAGGGTCCTGATGCCCATGGAGACTGTGACCCAAAGAGGAATTTGCACCATTGGCAGTAAGGCATTTTTCCATAGGGGTACATTGTACTTCTTGAATAATTTTTTCTGCCTCTTTCTTGTCTCTTTCACTGCCAATAGTGTAATTTGTTCTGGTGTCAAAACGCCAGCATTCTGTAGTTGTAACGGCATGAAAGAACCGTTGGAGCTAATTCTGGCGGCATTTCTAGACTTTTTATTAGTAACGGCTGCCAGTCGAAGTTTAATAATGGGCGTTATTGGCTGTACTAATTTCCTCAGTTCTTGTTGTTTCAAAATTCTCCTCCGCTGCCATATACTGAATGGCAGCGTCACGAGGGTTCTAAGGGTCATAGTAGTCAAAGGAACAAGCACTATCCATGGTATATGTGAGGCTTCATGCACTGTTAAAAACGTGTCCGCTACACTTTGAAAAAGTGAAAAGCTTCTCTTTGTACTTGGATTAGTCCTACCATATCGCAGACCGACTGAGCTGCACGAGAATGACGCAAAACCATTTTGACGATTGGCTAACCTCTTTAACATAATGCCATACTTTATCTTGAAATTTTCCTATCCTTGGACCTTTTTTTTCTAATGAAAGTCTTTTTAGCCTTAGTTGAATTACTGGACGGTAGAAAAATTGGGTTTGCCAGCAAAAACAAAAGTGCAGAACGTTAAATAAATGAAAGCATAAACTCATATGCTAGAATATTTACTAAAAAAAAAAAAAAGTAAAAAAAATTCATTACTATTATACATGTGATATCAGAACGGAAGGTTTTACTCAACTTGACTGCCATCCCTCGGTTTGTAGTGAGGCAACAGCTCCACAACCTCAGCTGGTAGTCTACCATCGACCTTGATGGCGTACATACCAGCTATACTATGATCTACGCTCAGCCACTTTGCTACCCACGACTTAGTAGGCTTACACATTCCTACGAGGCCCTCGAAAGAAGGCGACGTACATTCCATTGTAGAAACACCTGCCTCTTCAAAAATACCCTGACAGTTGGGACAACCATCTCTATTAAACTCATTTGTGGTCTGCACTATGCCACACAGCATACAGGCTCTTTCACTAGACATCTCTTACACTGTACCTCGTTCGCTTTTGCCAAACTGAATGTGGCCAGGTGTAATTATTACACAGTACATCCTTCGAGCCCTTTCTTAAATTTCACTTTTTCACTCGATTTCACTCATAGAACGTATAAGGTGACCTTTATCAACATCGAGATTAATTATAGATAGAAGATGATTAAATTATATACATGAATATATTTATTTGAGGTATGGTGTCTAAAGCGTAATATACCTATCTACTTCACGTAAATTGGACTACGAGGACCGCTTTAAATAGTAGTAACCATCTCTTTCCTCCATATTTTTCTTTACAAATTCTGGAAGCTCTTCACCCTTATTACTATCATACAAGATGATACCATTACCTAGAGCATGTTTCTTTTCGTTTCTCTTGTAAAAAAAAAGTACAACAAACGTCCATAAACCGTAAATAGCACCAAAAATTAAGCTCACGGTGTAACCAGTCTTAAAACGTGGTGACTCCACGGTAGGCCACGCCAAGGTAGGAATCCAGGCGTAAGTGGATTGAGAGAAGGAATAAATGGCGATCCATGTAATAGCCTTCACCTGAGGATCAAACCTTAAGAAGTCATTAATAAACGACCATAGACAAGGCGATGCGGCCACACTGAAATACGTGGTGAAGAAAGCGTACCATTTAGCTTTCGAAGGAATATCCCACTTGATAAGTAAGGCACAAGAAACGGTATTCATTATAGCAGCAAAAACCATGAATATCCACTTACATCTAAATAAATCGGCACCAAAGGCACAAAAAATCACATACGCAAATCCTAAACATGCGGGTATAACACTCAGGTTGTTCACTTGGGCAATGGAGTACTTTGTATTAGACTTTAACCACAAAGTATATGAACCACTATACGCAGTCATGTTATTCCACGAACATGTATCAAAAACAACAAGTACCCAGAATGCTGGAGTACAAAATACTTTCTTCCAAAGTTTTCTGCTCCATAATGGGGCTAGCTTACTTTTATCAACACCATCTTTGATTTGGTTCCTCTTATTTCTGGCCCTTGCAATTCGTATTTCTTCGTCAGTCAGAAATAAAGAGTAACACTTAGATGGTACACCGGGAATAACAAAAAAACCAATAATAGCCGTGGGAAGAGAAATTGCAATGGCATCGATCAGAAACATCCATCTCCAGCCTGCTAGACCATGGACGCCGTTCAAACTTTTGAATATGCGACTTTGCAGAAGTCCTGAAGTCACGGAACCCAATTGTTGCCCACAAAAGAATAAACAGACTCTTGAATTAATTTCATCTGGGGCATACCAACAACCTAGTATATATTGGGACACTGGGTAGTAAGCAGCGCCAAAGGCACTTAAAATAAATCTGTAAGCCCTTAGTTCGGCTAGTGAGTTTGCCCTATAACATGCAAATGTGAACCAAGTCCAGCCCAAGTCCATTACAGGCAAAATAATATGAGAGGGAAATCTTGGTAACAAATACATAAATGGTAATTGGAAGACAATGGCACCAACATTAGCAATAGTAGAAGTGTAAACGTAATCATTACCTTTCATGTTTAAATCTTCCTTCATATTGGAAACATATGCGTTAGTGTAGTTATTCAAATCCACTGACTTGGACCAACATAACATAAAAAAGTATAAAGCAATAATAATGTCTAGCTTGTAAAGAAGCCGTCTTTCAGCCTTGGTTTGAGTAGTATGATTAGGATACAAAAACTCGTACCACTTACGTGATTTCTTGTATTCCTTATTAACACGATACTCGAATTCATCAAAATATTTCCACCATTTACGCCCAGCTTCATCTCTCACTTCATATGGCAAGTCATGCCTTAAATTGTGAGGATGAGGTTCTACAGCTGTAGTTTCTGCCGTAACGTCTGTCTTCGAGGACTTATCTACGCTATGATGTAGCTCCTCTTCAGCTATGATACTGGAGTTAGTATCGTCTGAGTATAAGTACTGATCATCTTCGGGTAGTTTTCTCAAATGTGGGAAGTAGCTCCTCCACGATTTATTCGAAATTGTCATTATCTATTGATTTGTGTCGGTCCTTTTTTGAAAATTGAAACAAATGAAAAGGCGATTGCTCGTGGGTGTAGAGCCTTTATATATAGTTATGTTATAGCCGTAAGAGTCATGCAGATTTTTGGGAATGGCTATCATCAAACTTAGCCTTGCATCTCATATTTCGACTTTTTTTTTCATTTCACACATTTTTTTTTCCTTTCACAGTTGGGTGAAAGAGTCTCGGAGGCGGTACGGCGCTTTCTGTGTAAATCATCCTAAAGTGATTCATAATCTCAGAGCCATTTCGGGTGAACTAATGATGATTTTCTAGTAGACTACGGCAGTATCTTAGCTGACGCAATTGTAGCAATGGAGGCAATCATGTTAGTAAAGGACATTTTAGTTGTAGGAGCATAGGATCGACAGGCCATGTGAAAGGCGTACTAGCAAAGATTGCAGTAATGAGAATAATTGACGATGATTTTAATTTGAGCTTTTCAATGCAGCCGAATTCAGCAGTAGTTGCAGAACCGGACTAGCACTTGAAAAAATCCCACGAGCCAGCTGCCGTCTAAGGATATTGTAATAAAGTTGGGCTTAAACTAAAGTTTTTATATCTTGGTTGTAAGGTTGTAATCATTCGTCTCAAGAAGAACGTTGAGTAATCATTAGTCCTCCGCATAAGTAGGTTGCCAATAACTTGTTCAGCAATGATGGTTGCAGCATATCCTCGCTAACGTTTTACTTACCAAATATTTTTTGCTGGTGATTAAGAAAGCTTCTACCATAAGAACACTATGTCAATTTAAAGCAATAATGTTTTCCTGAGTGTTCTTGAGCCTCTGTAAACGAATCATCAATTCAAGTATTTTTATTTTATTGCAAGGATATCGCCAACTAATTATTAACCGGCACTAATGATAGAAATGTTTTTATTTCGAACTACAAAAAGGGCATACATGACGTGGATATATGTAGAGGGTTACTAGTTTACTTATTGATGTAATATCAAGAACAATGTGCTTTTAAAAGAGACATGGTTGACGAGTAAACAAACATACATTGGTAATTCTATAAGGGTCTTTAGGCAATTTCAAATCCACTTGAGTAGGTGTTCAATGCGTCGCAGTTGGTTGGAACGAGTTCGAGTTTTTGAAACAATTCACAAGCGGGATGATAGTAGTAGCCTTCCACTGAACCTGTTAGCTGGTCTAAACACACATAGTAAAATCCCTCAAATGACGCGCCTTCCAGATGATGATTATCGTCCAACATCAGATTTTCTTGTTCCTCATCATCAAGTAGGAACCTTTCCTTCCATTTAAGATAAATATATCGTTGATTCATAAATTCTGCACTTTCATGATTATACTGACCAAAATTTCTTTCCGTTAACGACCAGTTATCAGAACCAAAATGACCAAACCTCTTCCAATGAGAGCAATCACTTTCTCTCTGAGCCATATAAGGGTCGAGCGTCTCCTCAGCGGGCCAATGCAGTGAACATAACGGGAATTGGTTATAATTGATGACATACCCTTCAAAAAGGGTAACAACTTTATCTAGGACTGGTGTTAAATTTTTAATAGTGAAAGTACCTGTGACATGCGGGTCCAAAGAACGCGAATCCTTGTAAAGTGGCAAGTTTACGGTATCAATCTTCACTTCCACCGTATAATACGTGTACTTTGACGATTGCGAACCGCCAAATCTCAATCCTGGCCTCAAAAAATCTAAATGTCTACCAAGGGATCTGTAGGTATATTTAGCATTCTTACCCACTAAATTGGTCCCTTCCTCGTAAACATCACAGTCCTCTTCTTTTGCTTTGAAGTGAGGCAAACGTGTATCAGTTGAGGAGGGTAGAGAGACATAGGCCGAAGTATATATTTCTTCAATGTTGTCATTTCTTTTGGCCCTTTCTAGAATAAACTTTCTTCCCATGATATTCAGTGATGTCATACCTACAGTATATTTTAAATGAAAAGTCTCATAACACAATACGAAAGGATAAAGATAACTCGTCGATGGCCATCATGATTGCCCTTTTTATATGTTTTTATCAAATATTAAACTAAACAACATATACAATTACATCATTTTTCCCTACTTTCTTTTTCTGTAATGGTTCATCGAAGCATTTTTAAGGGTGCCCTGAAGACTATTGTTAAAAAAAGGTACCGCATACATTCGAACCATTACCAGAAAAAAGAGGGGTGAAAAGACATTCTAAATTTTGTTATCGAATGTGAACAGAACACTTAAGAAAACGCCAAGGTTAAGAAGGCCTTGAGAGTATTGATTAAGGCGCATGGAGCACAGGTAAACGCGAAAGACGTTTTGTACTTCCTTTTACTGAGCACCTCTTACATGTAGTAGTAACCATCGCAGCGGAATAAGCACACAAAAAATGGTATTTACTTTTAGGCAAACTTGTGGGAAGTATTAAAATTATTATGTAGATTTATGTATATCGTTTGTGGTTGTATTAAACTTTAATGTTATTAGTGTTGTTAACAACATTTCTTTGGCCATTATTTTATTTGGCTAAAAATTTCAATGTTTTTACTTTGTTTATTGTCAGTTGAAGAAGCTGAGAATTCTTGTGATTCCATGTTTACCTGGGGTGGGACCACTATTGTTTGGACTAAATTGATATTGTTTCCTGTTGCCCTTAACAATGGTTGTTCCTTCTCTTGTTGCTTAGGGGCCGAGTTCACGTAGGTGTAATTACTCGTTGAGATAGGTTCAATGGCTTTTATATCTAATGGGGGCAGGAGAATCTTATTACAGTTTGAATCTCTCTTTAGGAAATTAGGAGAGAGTGGCAAACATGATGCTACTGAAAACGATTTCATATCAGAAGCACCAGATAAAGAACCTCTTGAAGTCTTGCGAAATGGCTGTTGAAGAGCAAAACAAGACCAATTAGAGATATCAGTCAACAATGCTTTCGTCTGGTCATTCAGGTGAGGGGAGTAGATTAAGTATGGGTAAAGAATATTATCTCTTAATGAAGATACAATAGCATGCAGTAGTATATGGTAAGCAATGAAGGAATCTGACCAAAAATCGAACAAAATGGAGTGTAAGTCTGTCACCAAGTTCTTTTGGTGTGTTATAATGTAGTCATTCACAAACACTTCAACCTTCTCAAATTCCTCTTTCTCTGTTGATGAAAGGTAGCTCTGACGTTGTACATAAATGGTATCGAACCAGAAATATAACATTAGGTGAACATTGGGGTTTACTAGTAATTGAGATACTTGTGATGGTGAAACATCCGAGCTTGCAATTAACTCCGATGAAAACAATTTTAGTTGGAAGCTGACAATGTCGGTAATTAACTGAATATTCCTTGGGTTTAAAGATGCCAGCGTGAAAGACTTCAAATTAAGAAGCATTGATATGATTGATAAGTTCGTGGTGATCAAGGTTTCATCAACAAATGAGGAAGAATGATGAAGTAAGCACGAGGTCGATACCTGTGGAAAGTTATCAATGAACCATATGTTCCTTGTGGTCCCATTTCTCAAAGTCAAGTTGTTGATGAATTCGAACCAAATCGTTTCCCACAATAACCAGTTACTTTTCGATTTGCAGTCCGTAATCCTGGCGTTCATAACGTTCGCAAATAAAGAGGGGTTTGCACTAGTTTCAGGTTTGATCGGCTGCTGCATTACGAAACATTCATTCAAGTAAACCAGCAAATCATGCACTCTAAAATCAGATGGCAGCTCTTGCGGATAAGTCTTCTTTATTATAAAATACACGTACGCGGAATCTGCCAAAATATTGATATGCTTTAAAGTTAAGTCAGTAGTGGACATTGACGGTCCCTTGTATATGAAGTCCTTAAGTGGATTAGACGAAATAAACTCTTGATTGACGAACCAACCAAATATTAGTAAAGAATCGTTGTTGAAGTTGTTTGAATCGCGCAAGATATTGACCCATAGATCGAATATGAACCATGCATTTTCCTTACTATTCAAATAATGGTAACTGGAGGATGCCACGGTGAATGGCTTCAGAATATCTTGAAGCATTGAAAACACATCGAACTTTTTAATGGAATTAGAAACAGGAATGTTATTCTCCAACATTACTAGAAGAGAATAAAATAGAATCAAGGCAAAAACATCATGTTGCTCTGTCTGTGACAAAATGTCCTCAGTGTCAAAGTCATTGTCATGTTTAGATGAGCTAGCATACAAATTCGTACAACAGATAAACCATAGTTTTTGAGAATCTTGATTTAACGAAATGGACATACCCAGACAAGCTATTATGAGACCAAAAGGCTTGTTAATCCAAAAACTTTCCACCAGCTCGTCATTTTGTAGTGATGAGAACAGGTCTGGAAAGAAATTTTGGAAGATCTTATTTTCTACCAAGTGGCTTACACCCATTCTGAAGAAAGTTAGAATATCTCTTGAGCTAATAAAATCTAATGAATATTCTTGCAAAATTTTTACACTGATGGAGGACTCCAACCGGCTTTTAACCTGCTTAAAGCGGCTTTTCCCTTTCTTTAAACTAGAGGACTCCTTCCCAATCACACAACGTTGCTGCTTATCCATTTTTTCAACATTACTACTATGGTAGTGAATATTGATAAGGCCGCTGTTGACCTTAATCATCGAATTAACGAGTGTTTCCATTTTGATATCTCTGGGTGAAGTCGAATCAACGTCACCAACGCCAAGTGATACAGGGATATCAGCCTTATCGCCTGTCATTGACGCGTAACTGGATAAGAGGAAGGTTCTGTGGACAGTCCTGATGTGTCGCTGTAAGAGATCGCGTCTAACAAAAGAGTGTTTACAGACTTGGCACTGGAAAGGCTTCACGCCCGCATGAGACCTTTCATGCCTTATCTTGTGCTCGGATCTCGAGAAAGGCTTCAAACAAAAGGAACATATATATTTTTTTTGACCCGCAGCCATAGCAGTGATAATGCAAATACAATTACTGTATATCAACAATTGTCTTCTCCCGAGAGAAGGTTTTAAATAAAAGCGACAAGTAAAGCTCTTAAGCCATGCCAACTGGCATGAAGAAGAACCGAAAAAGAAGAAATAGAAAGCAGAAAAATGTAAAACTAAACTTTATAAGTACTTTGAAGATGCGTTCTATATAAATATGTGGGGTTAAGTGAACATGACTCGAAATCTATAATGCAGCGATTACGATAAGTATCCACATTAAACGTCAATTATTTTGCGTTGTAAGCATATGCGCGGGGGAGGGGGCGCACCCTTGAAGTGCAGTCTGTCTATCATATTACTGAACCATTTCCTTCGCTTGACTTACATCATTGGCAACACATGCCTGGATCGCTTTAGCGGCTACCTTTAGTCCATATTTTCTTCTATTACCAGATCCCATCATCCCCCTTTGTCCGATTGACGACCATTTTGCCGCGGACGATCGGAGGGGATTGCCAACGCGGGGTAGCCGACTCGGGGCGCCGAGAGCGGGGATCAGTCATCGTCGCAGTAAGCGGGTACGGACCCTGTCACGTAAGACGATGCCGATGCCTGCGCCTGCGCCTGCTCGTATGACGGCACTGTCAGTGCCACCGAATCGGCGCCGAGCGGCTGTAGCGCCGGCATGAGATGATCGTTGGTGCTCTCGTGATAATTCGGTGGCGGTTGTGGCAGCGCGAGGTGCGCCGTTGTAGTGGAGTTCAGTTCAACGCCTGGAGTCAGACCCTGCGCGGGGTAAGTGGTTAAAAAAAGGGGTACTAATTCGCCAGGGCGGAAGTGGATCTTGCCATCGTGTTTATCAAACAACACTAGACGGCCTTTCATAGGCAGATGCGGCGAAATAAATAATAACATAGGTAATTGCGCCTTGATCTCCAGGTTCTTGTATTCGCCATCCACTTGACGTTGTAAAAGAATACGTACCTGCAATTTGTGCATGACACGGATTAGGTTGTCTTGCAGACAGCAGTCTTGAGTTATTTGTTTGAGGTTATCTGGAATTGTAAAGGGACAATCGACGTCAAGTTTGTCCGTCAGCGGGCCGAAGTCCGCTAGATGAGTAATTTTCATGACGGCTATTTCATCATCATAAATTTGTGCGCTGCTGTCCTTCATTGCGTAATATTGGATTAGCGCCATTTCTATCCTATCCAAACGAATGTTCTTTTCGAAGGGGAAAATCTTAATCTTCACGGGGGTTGTGCTACCAATAGGAACAGCCCTACTCGGGATGGACGTTTCGTATTGCAACTTGTCACGCCAAGTATTACCCACGCTAATTTCTTCTTGCATGGCAAGATTGTCCATCGATAATGTACGAAGGATTCTGAGATACTTGAACTTTTTGATGATAATTTTATTCTTCGTTCTCATACCATTGCCGCTCGTACTTGTGCTACCGATTGGACCGTGAGGAGAAGTATGAACGCTCAGATCAGTATCCCATAACTGACGTCCATCTATAATGGCTTCAAAGGAATACAGTATGCTACCACTTTGTAGTCCCTCGATTGTTTCGCACACTTCTGGGGGGAGCATTGTATTGAAGGGTAGTTCGTAGTTGCCTCTTTTCATTAGGAATAAGTACGAACTTCCAGACCCGTCTCTGTTACTATAACTATGGCTATTGTTATTGAGGGTGTTACTACTACTGCTTCTACTACGGGCGTTTTCTCTTAAACCCTCGAAAGGGGTTCCTGTAACACCATTTTCTGGTAGCTCTAGTATTTTTCTGTGGGAAGAATGGGTCTTTCTTCGAATTATTTTGTTGAAAACAGGGCTCGAAAGTGATCTCTTGCTTAGAAATATTGCGTTGCCGCTGGTGTCCATATCTTGGTTGCTTGTACTGCGACCGCTACTACTGTTATGTTGATTTTCCGCATTTTCCCCACCGACTAAAACATCCCCTTTTGAAGAAACCAATAAGTTGTCCCAATAGCATTCGAAAATCTTACGCTTTTCCTTAACTAGACTTGCCAAACTACTGCTATTCTTCTTATATCGGCCAACTTGCAAAAACTCCAATTTGAATCTTCCTACCAATCTCAGCGAAATTTTCTTCACTACGATCTCATTTTTCACTGAAATCACTAAGTTTCCTGATAAAGGTATAGACGACAGTTCCAACGGTGACCCTTGGATCAAAATTATGTCCTTGTACGGGGAGTTTATTCTAATATCAAAATAACTTATTCTCTCTCTTTCCTTCTGCTCTGAATGCCCACCGCTGCTAGATAGCGAACTAAGTGAAAACATGGTCTTGCTTCACCCTATTCTCGCCGAGAGCTGTACAAGATATTTTTTACTTTTGCCATCTTATACTCATCCTAATCATCTGTTTCATTTTCCTTCTATTTCTTTTTTTTTTTTTTTTTTTTTTTTTTTTTTTTTTGTTTTTTTTTTTTCAGTTTTCGAAGAAACTGCCTTTTTAGAATTGTAAAAGACGAAGTGAAGTATTCAGGAGTATATTATTACATACATACAAAGCAAGACAAAGAAACATTTTTAGATCTAACATTTTACTTCAATTGTTTTTGTATTCCTTATAATAAGAAAGACCTGCTGTTTAATGTGGGAGTAATCCGTCCCCTACTCGATCTTCAATAAATTGTCATCTTGTATCTAAAGGAGCGCTCCAGTACTCCAATTAAGCACCACCTAGTGCGTCTAGTGTCGATTTTTTTTTCACGCATACGTTTGTATGTTTCTTAAATTTCCCATGATTTTTTGTTGCCAATGTCATATCTACAAACTCTATACGAAAGTAAACGCACTTCATCTTTTTTGCCCTAAAACGGCAATATTTAGACATATCATAAGGGGCCCAAGGGAGAATCGTTAATTTTAAACTTTTCTTTGCTCTTGAATGAAAAAGTAAATAAATAAAACTAAATCAAAAAAAAGAACGCCACGTTTGAATTTTAAAGCAAAAATTTTGTTGATTTAGTAATGATATAAATAAAACCAAGTCGTTGGTAAGAATTTGGTTAGGTTATGAATAGTAATGAACTGGATCTAAGAAATAAATATTTTTATGAGATATTCGGTAAGAAAAGAAAATCAGATACTTCAACCCCTACTCAGTTGTTCTCCGGCTCCAAAGTTCAGACAACCATCAATGAAATTTCTATCACTAACGATGAGGATGAAGATAGTACTGAAGATGAAAATAAGGCTTCATTGAAGGATTATACACTAGGGCACGACACCGGTGCACGGTATAGGATAGCACCGGACTGTTCTTCCCACCAATTAAAGGCATCTCCTGTCCTACATATTTCAACAAACCTTAATTCAAGTCCACAATCCTTCACAGGCGATCAGATTTCACCTACTAATAAAAAAATTTCAATAAATGATTCGACCAGACAAGATAAAGGTAACAGTTGCACTACCACTTCATCACCTTCTCAAAAAAGATCGAATGTTTTGCTTCCTCACGTAAGAAAACATTCATCTCCTTCACTATTATCATTTTCCAAAAACAGTGGCAGTCATATGGGGGATCCAAACCAGCTATCTACGCCTCCAACTCCCAAAAGTGCAGGTCACACGATGGAGTTACACAGTTCATTCAATGGAAAACATAGTTCTTCTAGCACCTCTTCTTTATTTGCATTAGAGTCACTGAAAACCCAAAATAGACGCTCATCAAACTCTTCCAATCATTCTAGTCAATATCGACGCCATACTAATCAACACCAACGTCATCATTCAAGGTCCAAATCAAGTCCTGTCTCTCTGACGGAAATATCCATGATCAAAGGCACGCCTTTGGTTTATCCTGCACTTTTATCACTAATAGCAATTAAATTCAAACAGACCATCAAATTGAGCACGCATAAAAAGATGGGGTTACTTTACAGAGATTCCTTTACAGGAAAACAAGCAATTGATACTTTATGCTTGATCATAGGAAGCTTAGATCGTAATTTGGGCATGTTGATCGGAAAATCGCTGGAAGCTCAAAAATTGTTCCATGACGTACTTTATGACCATGGCGTAAGAGATTCTGTACTGGAGATTTACGAGTTATCTTCAGAATCAATTTTTATGGCACATCAGTCGCAGAGTTCTACTTCAATTGCCAACACATTTTCTTCATCATCTTCTTCAGTTAATTCGCTCCGTACTAAAACTGAAATAGATGGTGTTTTTGTCCCATTGACACATTGTTATTCCTCTACATGCTCTCTGGAAAAACTTTGCTACTCTATTTCTTGCCCCAATCGTTTGCAACAACAGGCTAATTTACATTTAAAATTAGGTGGTGGTCTTAAGAGAAATATTTCGTTAGCACTCGATAAGGAGGATGATGAACGAATTTCCTGGACAAATTCTGTACCAAAGAGCGTATGGGAATCATTATCCAAACAACAAATCAAAAGGCAGGAGGCAATATATGAGTTGTTTACTACAGAAAAGAAGTTTGTAAAATCTTTGGAAATCATCCGAGATACTTTCATGAAGAAATTATTAGAAACGAATATTATTCCATCTGATGTAAGGATAAATTTTGTAAAGCACGTTTTCGCACATATCAATGAAATATATTCTGTCAATAGAGAATTTTTGAAGGCTTTAGCACAAAGGCAATCATTAAGCCCAATTTGTCCTGGAATTGCAGATATATTTTTGCAGTATCTTCCTTTCTTTGATCCTTTTCTGTCATACATAGCATCAAGACCATACGCAAAGTATCTAATTGAAACCCAAAGATCAGTTAATCCCAATTTTGCTCGTTTTGACGATGAAGTGTCTAATTCTTCCCTGAGGCATGGGATCGATTCATTCCTATCTCAGGGTGTTTCAAGACCTGGTAGATATTCACTGTTGGTAAGAGAAATAATACACTTCTCGGACCCAGTAACAGACAAAGATGATCTACAAATGCTAATGAAAGTCCAAGATCTTTTAAAGGATCTAATGAAAAGGATTGATAGAGCAAGCGGTGCAGCACAAGATCGTTATGACGTTAAAGTGTTAAAGCAGAAAATTCTATTCAAAAATGAATACGTTAATCTGGGTTTGAATAACGAAAAAAGGAAAATCAAGCATGAAGGTTTACTCTCAAGGAAGGACGTGAACAAAACAGATGCGTCCTTTTCAGGAGACATTCAATTTTACCTACTCGACAATATGCTATTATTCTTGAAATCAAAAGCTGTAAACAAGTGGCACCAACACACTGTATTTCAGAGACCAATTCCACTCCCTTTACTGTTTATTTGTCCGGCTGAGGATATGCCACCCATAAAAAGATATGTGACAGAAAACCCAAATTGCTCAGCGGGTGTGCTCTTACCCCAATATCAAACGAGCAATCCCAAGAATGCTATTGTATTCGCCTATTACGGTACGAAACAACAATATCAAGTTACTTTGTACGCGCCGCAGCCGGCCGGATTACAGACATTAATAGAAAAGGTGAAACAAGAGCAAAAAAGGCTCCTTGATGAAACTAAACATATTACTTTTAAGCAAATGGTAGGTCAATTCTTTCACTCATACATAAATACTAATCGCGTCAACGATGTCCTAATCTGTCATGCTGGTAAAATTTTATTGGTTGCAACAAATATGGGACTCTTTGTTCTTAATTATGCTACATCGATCAATCAAAAACCAGTGCACCTTCTGCACAAAATATCAATTTCACAGATCTCTGTATTGGAAGAATATAAAGTTATGATTCTTCTAATTGACAAAAAACTGTACGGCTGTCCTTTAGACGTAATCGACGATGCAGAAAATGCAGATTTTCTTTTCAGAAAAAATTCTAAAGTGTTATTTAAATATGTTGCAATGTTCAAAGACGGTTTCTGTAATGGTAAAAGAATCATTATGATTGCACATCATTTTTTGCACACCGTACAATTATTGATTGTTAATCCTTTGATATTTGATTTTAATAGCGGTAATTTTAAAAAAAACCTAAAGGCAGGCTTGGTAGATTTTAGCGTTGATTCTGAACCTCTGTCCTTTTCTTTTTTGGAGAATAAGATCTGCATTGGTTGTAAAAAAAATATCAAAATATTAAACGTACCGGAAGTGTGTGATAAAAATGGATTTAAAATGAGGGAGCTTTTAAATCTACATGATAACAAAGTTTTAGCGAACATGTATAAAGAGACGTTCAAAGTAGTTTCCATGTTTCCGATAAAAAATTCAACTTTTGCATGTTTTCCAGAACTCTGCTTTTTTCTCAATAAGCAAGGGAAGAGGGAGGAGACAAAGGGATGTTTTCATTGGGAGGGGGAACCAGAACAGTTCGCGTGTTCCTACCCTTATATTGTGGCAATTAATAGTAACTTTATTGAAATTAGACATATAGAAAATGGAGAACTTGTCCGCTGTGTACTTGGAAACAAGATACGTATGTTAAAATCATATGCCAAGAAGATCTTATATTGTTATGAGGATCCTCAAGGATTTGAAATTATCGAACTGTTAAATTTTTGAGTTGACCGCCCATATTAATACCTTAAAACTTATTTCTTGAACCTATACATCTAAATTTAAGTAATATTATTTTATTTGTATAACCATATGTAGTTTACCTGAAATATATGGGTGCCATTAAGAAAATATAATACAATGGACAAGAATTTTGTCCTAGAAAATAAAGTCTTGAAAGTATATTGTCCTTTCCTTTGGAATATTATGTCACTAGCAAGCATCGAAAATTGATCCAGAGTGAAAATTAATTTTTTCGAGATTAAACTGTGAATTCAAAAGTTTGATTTTAATTGTTTCCTCACTCAACTTGGTACTGAAGTCTTGATTAGCTGTTAGAGAAGATAATTCTGACCGTATTGAAGATGTCGAATTTACTGAAAGCAACTGAAGTAAAATATCGATTACTTCAATCTTGTTTTTACTGCTTATGTAATTATTCCAAATTGAATCCGAGATAGGAATATGAATATCAAATGTCTCTTCCATGGGATTTAGGCACCATTCCCCCGAGTTAGAGTCGTTTTCCTCAGATAACTCATGTTTTGTAAAGTGAGATCCATCGAAGCTAATATCATTATCATTTAAGTAGTCATGGTATGCATTAGGCAGCTCATGCGCAATTCTGTTGACATAGCGTAATAGATCATCCCGAATGATTTGGACAAGTAATGAATCTTCTGTTAGTGGTGCGGTTAACTTGGTGTTACATAAAAGCTCTACGTCCCGTGATTCTTTCATAAAAATGGCCTCGTAGTCAGAAAGAAGATTATTACCGGAATTCCGACCGCTCTCCCCACCACTATTAGAGGAACGAAAATTAGTTATATTGATAAAGTTTTTAAGATACCTTAGAACAATTTTGGTCATGTTATGAACTATTTTATTTACCGATGTTGTGCCAAAGATTTCATTTAGAAGGCTTTTACTTTGGAAGATTGATGGATACAGGAAAGCACCAATCAAGTTTACATCATCAAGTAAATAAAGGTCTTTAACTTTTAGAAGCCTTGCTAGGATTTTTTCAAAGGGCTTTTTAGATTTGGTGAATTTGAAGCTTCGTATAATCTCTGTCAAATATAACTCAAACTTAATGATAAAAACCAAGGTATGGGTAAATTTCAATGGAGCGGAAGAAGCAAAGTACTCAATTGATTGCTCGAAAGTTCTTAACGTCTCTTCTACCGTGTTTATTAGACGAAAATCGGATTCACTAAGTGATTCATTTTCTAAATGAGAGTTGATAGACTTGAAGAAAGGAACTAAGTTTGCAAATTTTTCTAAGATACTCTTCAAAGCTGAAAATCTATCGCAGTTACAGGAAAGGATTGAAGTAAGTTCATTGCAGTTAGGTTGTGTATAATTTTGGCAGTATAATAGGAAATCCGATTTTAGGGAGTCGTTTAAGTTAACTTCTTCTATCAAACAGCATATTTTGCCGAGAATAGTAGATGATAAATCAATATGGGAAAAATCTATTAATGAGTCTAACAAAGAGCCTCCTGAATGATTTTCTTTGGCCACAGAAAAGGAAGACAGCATTGATTCAGTAGGAACATTAAACAACGGCTGTAAAAAACAATGAAGTAATTCAGATACTATGCAAGTATGGTACTTTATCTCCCTCACACTCCCGCTATGGAAAGTAAAATTATGACTGTTTCTATTCTCTAGTACCATTGTATAATGGCTTTGAGGCAAAGTTATAGAAATCACCGATTTTTGTAAGCCAGGGTATTTCGAATACAAATTGTTGAGCTGTTCCTGCCAGACACTAATATCTATATCCGTTGTTTTACGTACAAAAATAGATAATGGTAAACCCTTCGAAACTTTGTTGGTATTATCGAACAGTTGCAAAGAAAATAATGATCTTTTTCCAGCCAGTTCTGTAAAATTTACAGAAATAAGATGGGATAAGTCCAAGTTAGACAATTGTGCCCGAATTTCCCTAGAATATTTCAAGTAAAGAGGTTGATTTGATTCCTTACTATCGGATAAATGGATAGTAAAGGGTAATTGTGTATCATTCCTTGATATAGACCTTCTGATCAACTCATCAATTGATTTTGACAACCCTATAATTGACTCCTCTATTATATTGGTAGTTAAAGGAGGGATCCTATGAAATTTTGATAAAAGAGATTTAAAGGACACATTCTCAAAGAAGTTCAGCGGTAAATTTTCTGAGGCTATGACTATGGCTACTAATTGGGAAATAGAAAGGTAATTACTGCTCTGTAATTTTCCTATGTCAAAGCATTTGAAACTTTGGTCGGAATTGAAGGTTAACGAATCATAGCCGTGTCTACGTGTAATTTCTGTGCTGGAAGTATTGTTTTTGAGATTGGAGTCTCCTACTGTGAAATTCATGGAATAGAAGTTTTTATTGGCACTTATATTATGCTTTGTTTTCAAGTGAGATCTAAAGGTTTTTGTCAAACTTGCATCGCTTCTTGTTAGTATCTCTCCACAATGTTTACATTTAACTTTCGTTAATTTCTTTTCAATTGCTAGAAAATGGGACCAGAACTTTGCTATATTCTTCTTGAGCATTTGAACCGGAATCCATATATTTAACCCATCATTTATGATTTCGTCTTCCGGATGAATTCTACTTGATAGGATTTTATTGCCGTCTTTTTCTATAAGTTCTATATCCTCAGTATCGTCTTCTTCCTCGTCTTCCTCCTCATGACTAGTAGAGTGAGAAGATGAATGATCAGAATTATTGATGATTTCGTTATCTTCTAAAGTCACCAAATCCCCATGTAAATCATCCAATGCAGTGTTCATATTAATGATTGAGTAGATTGGTACATATGCTATTTCGGAAGACTTTTGTTATTCTATGGTTTATCATCCCTTTATTTATTTTGTGTATTGTTTGCTGATCAAAAGTTGAAAATTTTTCGCCTAAAAAGTAAGATACAAAAGAAAATATTGTCGATGATTATTGCATGAATATATCAGCAAAGAGGAAAGGAAAACCTACTGAGGGACTTACATTTCTGCTGAAATATATAGTAATCTATCATGAGCAATGTGGCTGGTGAATTGAAGAATAGTGAAGGGAAAAAGAAAGGCAGGGGAAATAGGTATCATAACAAGAATAGAGGAAAAAGTAAGAATGAGACGGTAGATCCTAAAAAGAATGAGAATAAGGTTAATAATGCTACTAATGCTACCCACAACAATAGCAAAGGCAGAAGAAATAACAAGAAAAGGAACAGAGAGTATTATAACTATAAAAGAAAGGCTAGATTGGGTAAATCAACCGAGAATGAAGAATTTAAGCTTGTTATTAGATTGCTACCTCCAAATTTGACTGCAGATGAATTTTTTGCCATCTTACGAGATAATAATAACGATAATGGTGATAAGCAAGATATCCAGGGTAAACTCAAGTACAGTGACTGGTGTTTTTTTGAAGGTCATTATTCTAGTAAAGTATTCAAAAACTCGACATATTCTCGGTGCAATTTCTTGTTCGACAACTTATCAGACTTGGAAAAATGCGCAAATTTCATTAAAACTTGTAAATTCATTGATAATAAGGATAATATTACAATTCCAGATATGAAACTGTCGCCCTACGTAAAGAAATTCACTCAAACATCAAAAAAGGATGCCGCGCTAGTAGGAACAATTGAAGAAGACGAAATTTTTAAAACATTTATGAATTCAATCAAACAGCTGAATGAAAATGACGAGTACTCATTCCAAGATTTTAGCGTATTGAAATCTTTAGAAAAAGAATTCTCAAAAAGCATAGAGTTAGAAAATAAAATAGCAGAAAGAACAGAAAGGGTGTTAACAGAGCTGGTTGGAACTGGTGATAAGGTCAAGAATAAGAACAAAAAGAAGAAAAATAAAAACGCCAAAAAGAAATTCAAAGAAGAGGAAGCATCCGCTAAGATACCAAAGAAAAAACGGAACAGAGGCAAGAAGAAGCGTGAAAATCGTGAAAAAAGCACCATTTCTAAGACCAAGAACAGTAATGTGGTTATTATTGAGGAAGCGGGTAAAGAGGTTTTGAAACAAAGGAAGAAGAAAATGCTTTTGCAAGAGAAGTTAAAAATATCAAACTCCTCTCAGCCTCAGTCATCATCCGCTCAAACCCAGCCGTCGTTCCAACCTAAAGAAAACCTTTTCGTACCACGGGTAAAAATTTTGCATCGTGATGATACCAAGAAGTAGTAAAAGCTCATGGCTTCTTATATATTATATATGGAATACATTTATAATAAAATAATAAGAATTATATATTTTATGATTATATTATTACATAAAGTATTCCCCATTATAAATTCTGAGTTTCGTATTTAATGATTTTTCAATGAATATTTAAAATAATAAAATATATGAAATGTTCATATACAATGAAATTGTCATGAAGAAAGATGACTCCAAGTATCGTTTATAAATCGTCGAGAAAAAGATTATGAAGTTGGTTAACTTTTTAAAAAAGCTGCGCAATGAGCAGGTTACCATAGAACTAAAAAACGGTACCACCGTTTGGGGTACACTGCAGTCGGTATCACCACAAATGAATGCTATCTTAACTGACGTGAAGTTGACCCTACCACAACCCCGACTAAATAAATTGAACAGTAATGGTATTGCGATGGCTAGTCTGTACTTGACTGGAGGACAGCAACCTACTGCAAGTGACAACATAGCAAGTTTGCAATACATAAACATTAGAGGCAATACCATAAGACAGATAATCTTACCTGATTCCTTGAACCTGGATTCACTTTTGGTTGACCAAAAGCAACTTAATTCCCTAAGAAGATCGGGTCAAATTGCAAATGACCCCAGCAAAAAGAGAAGGCGCGATTTTGGTGCACCAGCGAATAAAAGGCCAAGAAGAGGTCTATGATTCGCTGCTGGTGTCGTTGTCATCTTCACTGTCACCATTACTTTCGCTTTCGCTAGAACTACTCTCTTCATCAGAGTTGTATATTTTATTCCATTGACATTTCCCTAATGGAATACCCCAGATATGGTCCTGTGTGGCCAACCAATCGACTAATTCATCAATGTGTATTATACAAAGTTCTTCGTTATAGGAGTGAGCAAAGCAGTCTACTTGTAGTGGGAAACTTTTTAGTTTGAAATAATGCTGTGAATATTTGTATAATTGTACTTTAAATAACTTTATCAAATCATTTTCATCATCATCGTTTTTGTTATTGCCATTCAAATAATAATACTGTAACCGCGCATAAACCAGAAGCAAAGCAATAATATATTTCGAGTCAAAACCGTTCTCATTTTTTACATTCAATAAGAAGTTCAACTGCTGGAAATTCGGTCTGATTTCGATTAACTTCATTAAGATGCATTTAAACTCAATGCCACCGAGAACCATCATGTGTAAATGACCATTTTGACCTTTTATGGTACCAAATGCGCCAATCATAACTTTCAAAAGCTCTACCATTGTATTGCCTCTCAAAGATTCGTTGCTTAGATTTACTTTATAGTACATTGAATTATGAATTTTATCTCTTGTCAACCGAGGAATAACAAGTGACACTGACTGGTTATTCAGTTGTTTTGGAGAGATGTTAGACTCCACTTGAAATTCATTGACAGCCATTGTAGTCCTTGTTCTTTACCCACGTTTTGTTTTTGTTCTTGCGTTTTTACTGCCACTGAAAATATAGCGTTGTAATGGCTTTAGATTTTACTTTTTTTTATCATAATTCTTGTTCAGAACGTTCGTTATTGATATCACAAAATTATTTACATGATTAGACATTAAAAACATAAAACAGTACACATAGGGTTTACTATTCTAAACTATAGTTATCTTCTCTCTTATTCTTCAGAACCAGCCTATACTTTGGTTTTTTTTCATTTTTTCTACTCTCTTGGCATACTTCGAACCCTTCTTGGAAGCAATCAACTCATCTACCTTCTTTAAAGCTTCTTCACGTTTTTTTAGCTTTTCGTTTAATTTCAATTCATGCTTATGACCCTTGGGCAAGAGAACACCTTTCATGAGGGTCTTTTTATTGTATTTCTCCTCGAAGAAAAGTTTCTTAGTGTTTTCGATCGGTGGTAAAAACTCTTCTACTCCATAACGCAGTGCCAACTTATATACGTCACTCATTCTTCTAAGTGAATATTTCGGATCATGAAATCGTTGTGTGACCGGATGTTTATTTGGCAGGAAAGGATTGGCATTAATGGCTTTAGTAGATGTAGACACTGGAGAATACTTGATTGAAGGGGGGTATCTTTGGAAAAAGGACTTCAATTTCAAAGGCAAACTATCAAAATACTGTTTGTATGACATGGAGTTTAGTTTAATGCACTAGTTGGTTTTCCTATTCTGTATAAATGGTTCACTTTATTTCGTATTTCACTTGCTCTTCCACTTTCACTTGTATCCCAGTCATTTTTTTTTTTTTGTTTGAGAAAAAAGGAATATAAAAAGGCGCTACTATAAAGTACTTAATGATACTATAATTTAGAAGATTGACTTGATAAGACCGTTGTGTACCACCAGTCGATGGCTAGGGAGGATTCTAGACTCGAAACCATTTCCCACAATTGTTGAAGTAGCTTTTTGTTATGTGTATTGATTAGCTGGAGACAGATGTTCAACCAGCCGATCAAATGATGAGGATTGTTGATAAAGGCTATTTGTACAATCAGACATTCAATCAATACATTCTTCTTTTCTGGGTTTTTTACATTAACAATTCTGATATACGTCTCGTGCAAAGAGTCCCTAAGCAAATGCTTGTTATAATTATGTAGTGAGGGAAGTTGTGTGGATAGATGGCCGAATATAAGTAAAATTTGATTTGCGGACAATTTACCTGCAATAAATTGGTCCATCGACATCTTTAAATAGACGAGTATGCGGGATACTTGCCATTGTGCAACCTGTGAGGAATAAGAGGAGTCTATAGACAGTACAGTGATTGTCAATGTGTGTATAGATTCTTTGATTTCAATATCCAAGGTATTGCCCGTCTTCCCGCTAAAAAATACATCGAAATGCAGTAAAGGTTCGATAAACTCAGTAATAAACGGCAAACGAATGCGACACCCATAGTAATTAGTAATTTTGTTTAGAAAATTGATGTAAAACACTAATTTATTTGGATCTTGTTTGGTGTTGTTTCTTTTCATTAGTTCCAAAACTGTAGTGATTTTAGACAAGTCATCCATGACAATGAAATACGTTACTAAATTATCGTAAACATAATCGTAACTGGGAAAACCGACTGTCCCGATTTTTTGAGTCAATACGTGGACGTGGAAAAGGCTTAAACAGATCATAGAATAAAAAGTGTCTTTATGGTTAGGCAGTATTGTCATATTCATGGCGGATAATTCTTTTAACGCGAGGATTATCAGGATAAATACATTTTGGAACTTGAAATCTAGTTGTTGTTCTTTCAACGAAGCCACAGTATCGGACAAGTATCGACATATCCTTTCTAGTTTGCGTACTGAATTTACCAAAGTTGCCTCATTTGACCTCGTGATTGAACCGGTCAAGCAACTGGCCAAATGATTCAAGTTGGTTGATAAGACTGAATCAGTCGAAAAAATTTCCATCGGCTGCACAATGCCGTGTACATACTCTTCCAAAAGGTCCAATAGTTTCTCTGTGACCAAATTCCATGATACGTCAACTCCATGCAAAAGGGCGCTTCGGTTTGACTGATTAAAAAGTAAAGCTAATGCTATCAGAAGGCAATGCTGAATCGATAAATTAGCCCTGACAATGGCAGTATTCCATAGCTGCGCCCATATTGGTGAAAACAGTTGTAATTTCCAGTTTCTGTAATAAAGCGCAGTTTTGTTGCTGGATTCATCAATAAAATAGGCGTTGTTCAATTGTTTGAAGCTCGGGTATGTGACTAGTACACCATCCAAAACCATCAACTGTGAAAGGTTCCACGTGGCTCGGTGAGATTCGAAAACAGCATTCCAAACCAAGTAAAACTTCGAAATTGGGAGCGTGGGCTCAGAAACTTCCAGTTTCCAAAGGAAAACATCTTTGACGATGTGCAAAAGGCGTAGTGGTGGTAATTGGACAATGAACTGCGATCGGAAAAGTGCTCCGACCAAGCGATACAAAGTGTCGGGGGATTTGACTCTTGGGACGTAGTATACCACATTGGCCGCGATTTCGTCTAGCAGGCGTTGATCATACTGGATCCTCGTTTCGGAAGAGAGTGCAGTGATCAGATATTCGACGTCATGATCAAACATAATGTCCTAATGCCCTCTGTAAGTGCGGTTTTGCGCGCATACATGCGTATTCATATTTCCCTTTTGCATTTGTCTTCTTCGGTTTTCCTGGTAGAATTTCCCTTAATGGGAGAGTAGTAACAATGCAAAAAATGAAGAAAATTGAGAAAAAACAAAAAAGAAAAAAAAAAAAAAAAAAAAAAAGAGAGCTATGTAGGTTGATTGTGTTGTTCTATGTAGTGCCCTTTATTTTTCTTTGGATTTAAATTTACAGACACATTATATCTTGAGGTTTTTAGTCCCTTCTTGAGCCTGCTTCAAGTCTTGCCTTCTCTGAACGTCCCAGTTATACAATCGCGCGCAATTGACCTCCATTGTCGTGATATTTTCCCTCAAAAACTCTACGTCCTCGGTGGACACCGTTAAAGACTGTTCGGAATCCGCGAGTTTCTTCTTTAACAACTCTATGGCCTCGTCGATGGGATATTCCAGCATCACGTCTGCGCCAAGCCACAACCCAACTTTCAAATCCGCCCGATCTTCCGGTATATCAACCTGAGCCTTTGTGTAGAGCGTGTCGTTCAATTGGTAGTGCAACAGGATAGGTTCATCGCTCTCATCGCCCTCGTCGCTGTGATTGCGCAGACTTTGGCATATTTTTAATGTGTTTTCCAAGTCCGGGATTCTAGTCTTCAGCTGCTTTATCGTAGCCAATTTAGATTCCTGCATAAATTTGTACTTAGAAAGCCGTTCTTGGAACTTATTGAAGCACAATTCGAAGTCGCTTGGGTCCTTAATTATTTCGTTGACATTTTCGATGAATGGAGCCTGCGGTATGCCTCTGGCATTCTTTTCCGTGGAGTTGAACAGTGTGTCCATAATAACCGTAGTATCTGTTATATATGTGCGTACAGTTTTCTGCAGTAAATGTTGTCTACAATTTATAGCCTCTACAATAGTGTTAAACTAGATTTTTTCACTTTCTTTTCTGACCAGTTCTGCAAAATGATCGAAGAAACGAAACAAATCATGTGTTACCCGTCCTGCACAAATCATGAGTGCCTGCGGTTTCCATATTGGAACGGCACCTTCCTTTTTTGGAAGTCACGTTCCTGCAGCGCGTTTCTTTTTTTTTTTTTTTTTTTTTTTTTTTTTTTCGGTTTTTTTCGCACGTTTCTTTTTGGTGAGCGAGAAAGCTCGTTGCCTCCTAATATAAAGGATGAGATGAGATGAGCAGTGCCGCAAATGAGGGATGTGTTTATTTGTTCATTGTCGTTTTGCGATTATCTTCGTTTTCATGTGTTAACTCATTCATTCATTCATTTACTCGTTCACGCACACGCAGCAGTTATTCCCTCGACGAGCGTTCACTTGTATCATATAGCATAGTTTACGTAGCAATGAATAAAAGCAGCAAGGCATTTCAGGTACCGAATAAGGTCATCACCAAGGAGGATATTACTCCCTTGTCCAGATCGCACACAAAGAAAGCGGACACTCGCGGGACAGCAGATGGTAAAAACACCACAGCCAGTGCAGTCGAGGCCACCCCAATCATCATCACCACTGCTCGTTCGATAGATACTGCCGGTTCACTATCTGAGAACGCCACCGAGGACGATGGCACCCAAAACGGAGATTTACACGATGATGACGATGATGACGACCTCGAAAGTACGCTCGGCTATAGTTCTGAGCCTGATCCTCTCTTCTCCCCATGCCACCAGCCTTCCTTCACCAACAGCACATTTAGTTACAGTGCGGACAATGAACTACCCATGGAGGAAAATCACGACAAGAATAATTTCCACGATAGCAGCGAGAGCAGTATCTTTCTACCACAGATACAGCAATCATTCTTTTTCGGCGACAATAGCAAGAGTGACGCAAATAATACGGACTTCTGGAAGGAAGTAAATGGCACTGCAGAAGAGGCCATTTGCCTGCAGGAGACAAGACAAAGAAAATGCTCCCTCGTGGCTCTGCATCCAGGCGACGCCACCACGAGTTCGAACGACACATTGGGAATAGAGGACTTCATCAAAGATGATATCAACAGTGCTGAAGCCATGGAACCCTCCCCATCTTCATCACCATCTTCCTCCCTTCTTGATAATTTGGACTACAATATCAAGTTATTGTGCTACAGAGACAATGAGGGCAAGTTCACCTTGAAAAAAAGGAAGTTTTTGAAGAATTCCCTGCGCTCATCCTCTGCAATTTCTAAAAAGTGGAAACCCTTGTCTAAAAGAGATAAGCTGTTGAAGAGGGCCATAAGAAGAAAGAGTGGTGTTTGCCAGACGTTATCAGCTGGTTTTGGTATCGGTGAATTCATGTTGTAATAACAGTACTATTAACAGTACAATAAATAGATTCTTTTTATACAGTGTTAGGGTAACTTGTTTTTGTAGGATTTGAAAAATATGTCATTATAAGATCTATATCTTTTACTATTTGGACAAGTTGGCTAATTTGATAGGCAATTGAATAAGAAGGAACTCTGTATCTCAACACATCACATGTCTACTCAATCCGGTATAGTCGCAGAACAAGCCTTGCTGCATTCTCTGAATGAAAATCTTTCAGCAGATGGCATCGTCATCATTATAGCCAAAATTTCCCCTGATTCTACCTCGGTACATCAAACGCAAGTCGCACGTAGCTTCGAGGAACTGGTACAGTTGGCATCACAAGAAAGAGAACCGTTGTACATCTTCTATAAGCCGGAAGGGCTTGATAAGTACTTCTTTGTGTCATTCATCCCCGATGGTTCTCCGGTAAGATCAAGAATGCTTTATGCCTCGACGAAGAACACTCTGGCAAGACAGGTAGGTTCAAACTCTTTATCCACCGAACAGCCATTGATCACAGATGCACAGGACTTGGTGGATTTGAAAAATTTTGATAGTGCCCGTCCTGCTGGCCAGAATAAGCCCTTGACACATGATGAAGAAATGCAAATCGAAATCAATAAGCAACAGGCACTTTTGAGGAAAAACACATCCGTCAAGTTGGTTTCTCAGGACAGTGCTTCGCCTTTATCGTTAACTTTCAGGGTCAATTCTGAGAAACCTATCAATGAAATACTGGATAGCGAGGGTAAAAATTTAATCATATTTCAAATCGATCCCTCGAACGAAACCATCCAGATCGTGCAATCTGATACATGTCCCTCCGTAGATGAACTGTACATTGACTTGCCCGGGCCAAGTTACACGATTTTCAGGCAGGGTGATTCAAGTTTCTTTATCTACTCTTGTCCCTCTGGCAGCAAAGTCAAAGATAGAATGATATATGCTTCTAACAAGAATGGATTTATCAACTACTTGAAAAATGATCAAAAAATCGCATTTAGTAAAGTGGTAGAAATTGGCGATTTTGTGGAACTAGACAAGTCCTTACTTATGGCAACAAATAAAGAAGATAGCCTCGATCATGGATCCAATCCAGATCTCCCAAACAAAAGCAATTTGAAATTCAACAAACCAAAGGGCCCATTGAGGAAAAGAAGAACATAGAGATAGAAATGGCATCTATATATGTGTGACCAACAATACATACGTTTTTATTCTTCTAAATATGAAACTGAATGTTTTTCTAGGTTTGCTGGAATATATATTACACTGGCAAAAATTGTTATGCTATGCTATTTAATGTTCATTGTTTTTGCAGCTTGATAACCTCTCTTAAGGCGCCAAATGGATTTTTTTGGAAATCTTGATTGGTTAGGACCTGATTGAATCTTGCAGTTTCGTTAGCAGCCAATGCCTTTGCACCCTTTTGGTTCCTGATATTTGGCTGATTCTTTTTTATCCTAACAGAACCAGGTTCTATCTTTTTCAAGTTCATTTCCTTTGTGTCCACAAACCTTATTTTAGAATCCATGTCGATGTCATCATCGTTATTCATGTCTTTGCTACTATTTTCAATAATGCCCCGTAAATCCTTTTCTTGCTCCAAAGAAGTGAGCAGATCTTGCATTCTTGGTTTTAGTTCTTCTCTTAGCTTTCTTTTCCTACGTCTAATGGAAGATTTAGAAATACCATCAAAATTGGCAGCTATGCCATCGTTAAGTGTGGATTTCCCCTTCAAGTTAGATAAGAAAGTATTCTGTCTGTTAAGTAGCTTTTCCTTTTTAGTTTCTTTAGGTTGGTGCAGAAAGGCCCTTGGATCAGATTCTATGTCATAACTCTCGTCCAGAATGCCATTGTTCGCTACGTCTGGTCCAAAATTTTGACTATTTCTTGCACTTACTTTGCTTCTAAGCGTGTTTCTCTTCTTAGCAACCATTATCGCTTATCTATGCTTCTATATTCAATGGATTTCCTGTCTCTTATCTCTGCTCATCGAGTCTGTAATGCTTGAGTATGTAAAACATGAAAAATTTGCAGTGCGTCACCCGTTCAGTTTCTCGCGCCGAATAACATTTTTTATACAGGAATATTTCACCTTGATAATGGCCGACATTTACGTTATTTACCTATTGTCCCTTCGCCTAGACCTACAAGAAACATTGCCTCAAGTGCCACCTTCATAAAGTTTATTTTCTATTATGTCCCAGTCGAACCCTATCTTACGTGGCCTCGCTATTACAACAGCCATAGCAGCTCTATCAGCCACCGGTTATGCTATCTACTTTGACTATCAAAGAAGAAATAGCCCGCAATTCAGGAAAGTGTTGAGACAAAGGGCCAAAGAGCAGGCCAAGATGGAAGAACAAGCTAAAACTCATGCTAAGGAAGTGAAGCTGCAAAAGGTTACCGAATTCTTATCCATGGAATTAGCCAAGGACCCCATCCCTAGTGATCCCTCCGAAAGAGAAGCTACATTTACCACCAACGTAGAAAATGGTGAAAGATTATCCATGCAACAAGGTAAGGAACTGGAAGCAGCCTCTAAGTTTTATAAAGCATTGACTGTATACCCTCAGCCAGCCGATTTATTGGGAATTTACCAAAGATCCATTCCTGAAGCCATTTACGAATATATTATATTAATGATTGCCATCTTGCCTCCTGCTAATGTGGCTTCTTTCGTTAAAGGAGTTGTTGGAAGCAAGGCCGAATCTGATGCGGTTGCTGAAGCTAACGATATCGATGACTGAGAGTAACATTTTGCTTGCTTTTTTTCTCCGTTTTTGTTTCTTTTACTCTGTATATAGCCCTATATAATTACATCATTTCTCTAGCCTAAATCTTGTTATATATACCAAGCTTTTTGGAAAGCTAAGGATAAAAACAATTCTTTTCATTAGATGTATTTTTTCATCGTATTAGGTGTAATATATATATATATGTATATATATATATATATAATATATATGTAGTATACACACGTGGACGACCATTAACGAATGTTGTATATGCT
>ERZ794946.41-NODE-41-length-94562-cov-98.043372_pt1 | contig 94562 bp, 53 predicted proteins | sample MGYA00433072_ERZ794946 | MGnify/ENA primary metagenome ERZ794946 (study PRJEB30137, sample SAMN04331413) | food metagenome | isolation source: Y3 must sample point D1 replicate A | place: Australia: South Australia | collected 2014 ...
TTGTCCAGAAATAAATCTGTCCGACATGAATTATGAAACTTTTTTTCAATTAAGTGAAGAGAATTTTGCAGCGTCTTACCATTATTTTGACCCATTGGTCGCATGTTTGCGCTTTGACTTCGAGAACCATGTTAAAGCTTACTTGTACGACAACCAATGAAGTATATTACGGCAGTTTTTTTGGACTGGGTCAAAAAAAGTGTTGCATAATCAAATCAGGAACACATTAAAATGTTGTAAAATTTGTCTTAGTATCACCTGAGTGGTTATTCATTACGTACTACTGTCAAAATATTCGGATCTTTCCTAAACGGGCTTTTGAATTAGTGTTGCTTCTATTCCTGGAATGGAAGGTAATACTTTCATGCATTCTCGCTTTTCGGACTTTTAACAATAAATTAAAAACAATGATACTTTCATCAACTACCTATACACCCTGCGGGTCAATTATTTTTTTTTCGAATAACCGCTGAGGTTGGAAATATAGAAACATATTCCAGATCTGTATTTTCAGTTGCTAGAAAAAGGTTAATATAATCATTAAGGTTTTCAGCATATAACAGGTATAATTGATATATAAGCATCGTAATTTTCATTCAAAATGGAGAGCTACTGCTTCTGATAGATTGTACAATCTCAAGAAATCAAGAACAACAACCATACCATGAGTTTCCTAAACATTTTTACTTTTTTCAGCGTCCTTGTGTCTGTTGCAACAGCCGTCAGATTTGATTTGACTAACGTCACTTGTAATAACCTACATGGACCTCACTGTGGTACCTACGTTATGGAAGTCGTTGGCCAAAATGGTACATTTTTGGGTCAATCTACGTTTGCTGGTGCCGACGTTTTAACTGAAAGCGCTGGTGACGCTTGGGCAAGATATTTGGGCCAGGAAACAAGATTCCTCCCAAAGTTGACTACTATTGCTAGCAATGATACGAAGAACTTTTCTCCACTAATCTTCACCACCAATATCTACACTTGTAACCCTCAATCCATTGGTGATGCTATGGTTCCTTTTGCTAACACTGTTACTGGTGAAATTGAATACAACTCTTGGGCAGACACCGCTGATAATGCTTCCTTCATAACCGGTTTAGCTAACCAATTGTTTAACTCTACTCAGTATGGCGTTCAAGTTGCTTCCTGTTACCCAAACTTTGCTTCTGTTATTTTGAGCACCCCAACTGTGAACATTTTCGCTGCGAATGAGACATTACCAGATTATTGTACCGCCATCCAGTTGAAGGCCGTTTGTCCACCAGACGCTGGTTTTGCTTGATTTTTTCCAGCTGCATAATCTGTAGACATATTTTAAGTATATTTTTTAGGCAGTTTTATAAATTAACAGACTATAATTATTTTAGAGAAAAAGACCCAGATTTATACTTCTGACTTTTCTTTTTTATGTTGATCTTATTGTCACTGTCATTGGATCATAATAATGATTCTTTTTTGAACTTCTCTTGAAAGTATCCTCTTATTCTCTTTTGATGATAGGTCCAAATGCACGTGTACTTAGAGATTAGAGCGCAGATGGTTTTCTTGTCAACATCATATCAATTGTTTGCCGAACCAAAATACAACGTTGACTTGATCGTTCCTAGGTCCATCAGCTACTGCACATTCTTACGAGTTATTCATCCGTGAAATATAGCTACATTTTCGAGCATATCTTGAAGTGGTCCATTCTCAACATCACCCTTTCAATTACGCGTGTTTTAAAATACCCAACGTCGTCAGAATCCGACTGATCATCATGGTAAGACTATTGCTCCAAGCAATCTAACCAAGGCATTCTCTTTTCCCTTTTAATTAGTTCACAGTCACTGGCAAACAATCTTCTCTAATCAAAAAAAGAAATTTATTCTATATTGTCTTCTCCGTATTTTGCCCTCTTCACTCCTTTTGCCGTGCCTCGCATAATCTAGTTATTGTGTTTAATATTGTTTTTCTTCTTGAAAACTTGTGTAATAATTTACAATAAAATTTAGTGTTATAGTGAATATACTAGAGACATCGACAAACTTTTTTGTCAGTTTTCAGCTAGACAGTTGTATTGATTGTATTGACTAGGTCTGGATTAAGATGGGCACATCCTTCAGTAGCTACTCAGGAGCCACAGTTTTCATAGTAGTAATGAGATATAACCGCCGCCAGCTATCGGTGTTTTCTAGGTCCACTACTGTTATAAAAACTATAAACCCTATCATTTCCGTAAATTCTTGAAAGCGTTAGTTTATGATGAACTTCCTAAAGAACCTGGCAAGGCGACCAATACCATATAATTTGCCGAAATACTAACAGTGATCAAGCAAAGCGGCAAAACTACTAAAGCACACCTGCTTAATCAGGAGACGTTATTCTCACATTGCGTCTTTATAAACTTTCAAAGCACGCTCCCTACTATGCTTTAAATCAACTAAAGGTTTTGGATAGTTTTCTGGACGCTTATTTTCGGAAGAAATCAATTCGGGAACCCATTGTTTGACGAATATCATTTGTGGGTCATATTTTTTTGCTTGTATATCCATATTAAAAACTCTAAAATATGGTTGGGCATCAATTCCTGTACTAGAACAAAAACCCCAGCCACCAACATTTGAAGACGAATCACCGTCTATCAAGTGTTTCATAAACCAGCGTTCCCCCCATCTCCAATCTATTAATAAGTTTTTAGAAAGAAAAGAAGCTGTGATCATTCTAGATCTGTTATTAATATAGCCTGTGTACAGTAATTTTCTCATTATGGCATCGACTATGGGAATGCCTGTATTACCAGTACACCACTTTTCAAATGCTACAGGGTTATTCTCCCATTTTATATCTAAAGTGTCCAATCGATAAGGCATTCCCATTGAGGTATATGGCCAGTTGCACATACAATGTCTGTAAAAATCTCTCCATGCAACTTCTTTGATGAAATTTTGGGTGGACGAATTATCTTTCAGTGCTTTTGACATTATTTGTCCGTTGCATGATTGAAATGCCTGGTTGACTATAAGTCTTGTGCTTATCCTACCAGTAGTTATATATACACTTAGCCCAGAGGTTCCACCCAAATATAGCATGTCTTTTTCATTGTTGTACTTAGAACTTTTTGTACCGAGGAAATCTTTTAATCTGGATAAAGCTGCTTCTTCAGAAACGTCTGGCAAGCACCATTTTGATTTAGGTATATATTGAAGGAATTCATCCGGTAATGAATATTGGAATGGCTTCAGTTCAAAAGTTTCGTTGTACTTTAATGGTTCGATTATATGCAAATGACAAATTTCAGAGGTACTCTTTTTGTAATTATTTACATATAGCACCCATTTTTTGTACCATGGAGTAAACACAGAATAGTTGGTGCCTCTGTCAGTAGTGATCAATCCAGGAGCAACAATGCAAGAGTCGTGGTAGTATTTCAATTGCAATCTATGGTCTTCATTTTCTAACAGCCTAATATCACGGTACAGTTCATCTGTTTGGTATTCTATATTAGCAGTGATTATCGTACCTGTTCCTGAACTTACATTCATACATTTTTCTTTGAAAAACTCCACGAACTCTTTTGAATTAGATAAGGTACTTTTTGGAGTGTGGAATTCCCACAGAAGAAGAGGTATGTGTAATTCGGCTAAGGACTGCTGCAAATTTTTTAACGCCCCCATTATAAACATCAATTTCCATCCGCTATCCATATGGGCTCTCCAATCATCTTCATTGATGACATAAACAGCATATAATTTGGCTTTTGCGTTTTTTTGCCTCAATTGCTGGAAGAGCGCAACACTTTTGTACAGTCCCACATTATCATATAAACGTAGATCATTTCGAAACCAGTGCATGACAGTGCTAACATTCTCAAACGACGTTTTTTGCTTCTTTTGCAGTTTTTCCACAATCTCCATTGGTTTAGCCCGAGACTTATTATTGAATTGATTTGCGCCTGTCCTAGTAATTGGCCTTGGATAATATTTTTTGTTCAACGAGTGGTATTGTTCAAAATCATGTTCTATATCCAGCCGAGATCTCTTACTAGCATATGCGTTCGAGGAAGATATTACCGTTCTTTTCATTATCAGTGCTGGTTGTCTGTTCTGTGAAACGAATTGTAAAGAGGAATAAGTGTCAAAGTAAGCATACTTTCACCCCTTAAGGTTTAATTTGACTGCTTCCTCGAAAAACGAGGAAGAAAAGTGGCGCCAGTAAAAGCGAGATATGTAGTTCGGGATAAAAATAATTGAATACGCAGTCATCAAACGTAATTGTTGTAGCTAGCATTATGAAGCGTCATCTTCATATCAATAACTTCTTTAATATGCTTATTGGATAGAAAGATTTATGGATTTCAAAAAGCTCCGATGATGATTCTGGATAGAGTTTTGATTTTGCATAAACTTCTAGATAACAATTTCGAGAAAAAACAGCTGTATCTTCTCATATTGTTAAAAAGGTGGGTTCAATTGACGGAGCTTGTTATATTATGCTTGGATTTGTTACAAAATACTTGCTAAGTAATATTAAAAGGATACTCTATGAATACAATCAGTAAAAAGATGTTGGTACTAGCGCCGGTGTTAAAATGCACACAAAATATACCATAATCTTGACTACGTAGGAATAAATCCTGTATAAAGTCAAACCAAAAACAACGTTACCTTGATCTTACTATTGCCAATAAGTATGAAAACCTCAGATTAATTATGGGCAATAATTGCGTATTGAAAAAAAATTGAAAAAATATGTGATGCGAAGTTCTAGCTAATATGTATGTATCTCATTTGGCTAGGTCGTAATGTCTCGGATAAATGCCTGCTCAATTGAACCTAAAGAGTAATCTCGTTTCATTCGACCTCAGTTGCCTGTATAACGTTCCTCTGGGTGTTACACGTCAAGTTATATTTTTCGGATTGGACGGATTGCGAAAAAATCCTTGAGTAATAAGCCACTAGATTGTATCCTACTTCACCATTTTCTATTTCTGTTTCTGTTTCTTTTTTTATTTTCTTTCTCGTTCTATATGCAGCAGATAATGGATTAAAGCTCCCTGACAGGCAAATTCCTGAGTCAAATCAGGAACGGTCGTGATACCAAGAGAGTCTGGCTTTGAGTGTTCTCCAATAATAAGATTGGAGCATTTTGACGTGGATCTAGGGAGTATATCGGAAAAAGTTCTTGTATAATGGCCAATTACGAAATCTGGAGCCTTACTTTTTCCTTGATCTGGTTTTTGCCTTTCCTTTTGGTTACTATTTGAGTAATTGAGCCTGTCCTCATCTAGGAACATCAATCGAAAATGATCGCTGTAGAATTTCACATGCCAACGAAAACGCATACCGTCCAAAGTGGAATATAGATCTCGCATATTACTTTGTTTGATTATTTGGTATTTTTTGACCGGCTGCGTTTTAGAAGGATAGAAGAAATCGTATTTAGTTTCAAAAAATCCTTGATGAGCATAAATTTCACAATATAAAATTTTGCATAAACGAAAAACTTTATCTTGACAAATAACTTTACAATCAGAGTATAAAGGCGGATCTTGCACCCCTTGTAAAACGTACTTGTAGATATAGAAATCCGGCGAGCTCCGAGTAATTTTGCCAATAACGTTATAACTTTGGACAATATGAAAAAGAGGAACACCTACACCATCCGCATCTAGAGTACTGATATTAAAGTTTGTCTGTTTGAATTTGTCATAGGATTGCTCACTTGAGAATACAAAATATCCTCTAGTCCCGAATATACTTGCAATGGGCATATTTCTCTCTCTGCTAAAATGGAGACGTTCAGGAATTGTGTTCCTTTGAGTCTTTTCAATTCTATAATTATCATCATCACTCAATGGTTGACCACTGAAACCACGCATTGTTAATTGGTTGTTTCTTCTTTGAATTATTATGTCTTGGTTTCTACTGCCCGCCTTATATACAGTAGCTCAGTGAAAGTGGCTGCTACAGTTTTTTCGCTGTTTCTATGTACAATGCCTTTGAAAAATTAAGAGGCTTACGAATGAACATGAGCCCCTGTTGCTGACAATGAAGTGATATTTCTATGAAAAGCCTCGCTTTTATAAGCCTTTATGACATACACCATAGGCGATAATCGGGGAGAAAGGTTTTCGTCAAGAGCTCACTATCAGTATTTTCTCAGTAATTCGAGATACCACTATCATAGAAACTTCAAACCCACTGTAAGTGATGCAAGTACAGTGTAACCTTCATTTGTTTGCGAATTGAAGTTTGATTAAATAATAACTTATTACGTAAGTATTTACGAGACATTTGCGTATCGTTGCCCGCTAATTTTCATCGAACTGGCATTGAATGAGAGTAATAAAGGAAGAAAGTTCTTAATTCACTCGCCTAATTTTCAACCTACCTGATGTATTACCCTTCACCGTTGACTGGCAAAACCTGGTTGAATATCGCTCCCTCGGAAAAATGATATCAATCCTGCAATGAGAGATTGTATATTGCGCATTTTCTATATCAAATAAATGAAGAAAAGTGGCAACTTTGACTCTGCAACGAAGACAGTTCTGAGATGAATGGCAGAAAGAACTGCAGCTTCGAAGAATGCTTTTCGGGAAGGTAAATGAATAGCTAGAACATTTTCAATTGGATACCCTGATGTAATGCAAAACTTTTGTTTTCTATCATGCCTAAAGTATCAATTCATATCATGATGAAAAAGGTAACTCTATGTAGCCATCCGTGTTTCAAGATTATGTTCTCGTGATTGACAACTTACGACAGTGGCGCTGTATATGTCAGATGCGACTGTATTGAAACGATCCACATTCTAAAGGGTGCTGCTTATTATTCCTCCGATAAGTACTGTTCCCGTAACCCTGATTACCCTTCGATATTTATTAATCAGGGAGGAAATAATAATAAAGCGAATAGCGATTTTATACTCATGCGTTAAATTTGTATTTTTGCCAACTCAATCTGAATGACTGCAATTTTTCATACCAAGAATGTTAGCAATGTACCCTTTTTTTAAGTAGTGGTATGCAGTGAAGGATTGTTATTTGGCGATGAAAACTAATTGCAAATCCCCACAAATAGGATTTTTAAATAACAGTAAGGGTGAGGTGTAGTACCTTCGCCGGCTTATTAGATTCCCGCTGATTTTTAAGGACTAAATGCATTGAATATTAATGGAGTACAGTTATTTCATACAGTAATTAAACAAGGTCCGTGTTTTTGTGGTTTTGGTATTCGTAACAGGTTAGCATTGATAGGGCGGATTGAAATGCTACCAATTCTGGAATTCCTCCACGTATTCTATCCATTTGTCACCGTGTTCAAGAACTCTTTTTGCCGTCAACTCTCGTGTCTTGTCTACAAAGCCCTCTGACCCGCAACAAGTGACCAACAAAGATTTTGCACCACTTACTGCTTCTTCAATTATCTCATCGATATTTGGTCGTCCAAAATCAGTAATCATTTCCGCTGATTTCGATGTCGTCAGCAGTCTGCCTTCCGTGCTCATATTAGCAATTGCTCCCTCCTCCGTGTTCGATTCATCTTTTCGCTCTCCTGTGAAGTAAATTTTTGTGTCTATGTTCAACTCTTTTAGCACCATTATCTCTTTGCGATACACTTCTAAGAGATCAAGGTTACGTACACTCCACACAAATTTGATCATTTGATGAGAATCGTTGCTTTTGACCTGGCGACCTGCCTTTATTGCCATCGACAGAGGTCCAGGAACACCCGCCCCTCCGGCAATAAACAGGAGGCTTTCGAACAAATGTGTTCGCGTGCTTTGTCCATAAGGTCCTTCTGCTAGTACTCGCATTTCCGTGTACCCTTCGCTCTCTAAAAGGTATTCCTGTAATTTTTTGGTTAGCCCATTTTTCACTGTTATCACAACTACCAACTCACCATCCTCAACCAAAGAATCCATGACCGTGAATGGATGTGATTGCCAGAATATTTTTGGTCTTAAGAAGTACAGATATATATATTGGCCAGGTTCTGCTTTCCACCATTTGGAGCTTTTTGAGATTCTCACTTCTATCATGGACTCGCCACACAGTTTCAATTTAGCCCATGGCATTCCAAAAATTGCAATCTTTATTAGCCGCAGAATACGGTCAGCAATCCAAAACAGTGCACACGCCATTATCCATTCACCCCATCCAAGTTTATAGCAATGTTTCCAGCACGCATGGAAAAATCCTATTGCTAAGATAATGTGCGTAATAACAAACAATTCGTAATAATGTCGTCTAAAGAAGAAGAACGAAAAAAACACAAGTATTCCAACAATGATCATGGCATGTCTTCCGGATGTCCATAGATCACTATACTTCACGTATTTCCAGTAATTTTCTATGTATGCATGGTAGGTGTATCCTATTGCATGGATCGTACAGTCTACTAACATGAATCTTCCTAACCATTTGTGGTAAGTAATGAATGCGGTATATCTTATACCTGTGAGCCAAGTCATTGTGCTGTTTTTACCGCCAAAGAGAACTATCAAAGGAAAATGTGCGAATGCCAGGATCCCTGCCCTGTCGGAAAGGAAGATAAGCACTTGGCTTCTGCGATCACTGAGCAACTCATTATGGTCAAAATTGTAACTACTCAACAAGAACCCGTGCAACAAAACGTAACCGAATAGGACAAGGGTCTCTAACCTGGTAGGGACCAGACCGATGAAAAACCACCTTCCCACTGACATAGCATGGTTATGAACAAGCGCTGGAAGAACATAGTGGCCTCTTAAGAAAGCAGACACCTTGTTTTTGAACACCGTTTGTTTAAGTCGAGAAAAGTTCAAGAAGTGATATACAGCTGCAATAAACAGAACTCCTATCCAGTATAAGCAAATCGTCACTCCATAAACATTTCCTTTGTCTATATTATCCAGGGGCCCAAAATAAGCCCATACCCACCTATCTAGAGAGGCTTTATTGGGAGTGACGGGATATCGTATGTTTTCCTTTACCTCATCAAGAGGCCGGATGAAAAGGGATGCATTGGCAAAAATTCGATAATACTCCTCATTGCTGACGACCTCATCTTTGTGATAATCGTGGCAATACTGATTAATTTTGCTAAACGTTTTTTCGAATATTTTTTTACTTTTCTTCCTACTGTCGAGAACATCCTTCGCGCAATGTAACCAAGACCCTAGTGCTGGTTCATAAGTGCAAAGAGTAGCGTGCCGACCCTTCACATCCGTGTCAAATTTGTGTGATTCCAATTCTTTAGCACAAGCATCAATTGCTATCTGGTCCCATTGCGTTCTTTTCTTAGTTGATGCTGGTTTTGCTAAAGAACCTGGTGCCAAATACACCAACAGCAGCACTAATCTAGCGAAAAGCATTCGAAATCTGGGTGAATTAAATTAACTGCGACAAAATTGGTGATGTGACATACCGAAAACGCTACATTACACATTTGCCAAGTAAAAAATTGACGCTCCTTTTTTAATGATCGCTAATGTAATGAAAAGTAAAAATCCAATTAAACGAGGAAGCGGTAAAATATGATTGCTGTGTAGTAATGCCACAGTCTTCTTAGTCCTACCTATGTCCTAGATTTTTTTTTGCACCCTGTTTGTTCCGCACCCCGCTATCCCATATTTTTTGATGTATGTGAAGGAAAGCAATCTAAGGGCTCAAGAGCCGAGTTCCGCCATTCTAGGAAAGGGTGCAAAAAAATGGGGTTCAATTATCGTTCGAGATTTGTTATTTTTTTTTTTGTAAAAGTTGATTTATGGGGTATTTAAGCCAAGAACTATTTGAAGTATTAGGAGGTAATATGAATGTTCGAACAGATACAAACAAGTACTTCCACTCGCTTAAAAATAACTAATAACAATAATCCCTAAAATGAAATTCTCTTCCGCTTTGGTTCTATCTGCTGTTGCCGCTACTGCTCTTGCTGAGAGTATCACCACCACCATCACTGCCACCAAGAACGGTCATGTCTACACTAAGACTGTCACCCAAGATGCTACTTTTGTTTGGGGTGGTGAAGACTCTTACGCCAGCAGCACTTCTGCCGCTGAATCTTCTGCCGCCGAAACTTCTGCCGCCGAAACCTCTGCTGCCGCTACCACTTCTGCTGCCGCTACCACTTCTGCTGCTGAGACTTCTTCTGCTGCTGAGACTTCTTCTGCTGATGAAGGTTCTGGTTCTAGTATCACTACCACTATCACTGCCACCAAGAACGGTCACGTCTACACTAAGACTGTCACCCAAGATGCTACTTTTGTCTGGACTGGTGAAGGCAGCAGCAACACCTGGTCTCCAAGTAGTACTTCTACCAGCTCAGAAGCTGCTACCTCTTCTGCTTCAACCACTGCAACCACCACTGCTGAAACTTCTTCCTCTGCTACATCCTCTAGCACCGCTGAATTATCTAGTTACACCGGTGCTGCTGATGCCATCACCGCTGGTACTGGTTTGATGGGTGCTGCCCTTGCTGCCGTCATGTTATTGTAAATGATATGTGAATAATCATGCGGGATATCCGATTTTTATGAAGCACCTTGCGGCTTGGCCTTTTTTCGAAGTTATGTTAGAATAAAAAAATTTTAATAACACACATTAAGTATGTATGTATATATACTGTTTCAAGTTCGTTGGTCTTCCTTTAATTGTTTGAAACGGTTAAAAGTATCTAATTAAAATAAATATACCCGAAATCATACTAAAAAAATAGTTAATATTAATAAAAGTAATGATAATAATAATAATAACAATAATAATAATACGATGATGATGATGAAACGAAAAACTGCTACATTAAAGTCACTGAGAAACGTAATGAAAAAAAGTCCTTTTTACTAGCCTTTTGAAGGAGAAAGACAATTATATTAGCTTTTCATAGATAAGTTATAAATATGCTATACACGATAACTAATAGCTTTTTTCTGGTTTGAAACCGAGCTTATAATAGGTAAGAAATCAAACCAAGGGCCAATGCACCGACACTTGCTCCTTGGAATGCAGCAGGAGCAGCACCAGAAGAAGAGGCAGAAGAGGAGGAGGAGGATGAGGAGGATGAGGAGGATGTAGATGATTCGACGGCTTGAGTGACGGTCTTGGTGTAAAGGTTGGTTGATGAACCTGAACCGTTTGTCAAAGTAAGTGTCTTTGTTGTACTCTTTTCAGAGGTGGTATCTGGTCCTTCGGTGACAACCTTTGTGTAAGTAGCATCACTATTACTGACAACGACAGTTCTAGTGGTACTGTAACTAATGATAGGGTCAGCGGTGTCGGTAACGACCTTAGTGTAAACGTTATTACCGTTAGTAGCAGTAATAGTCTTAGTGGTCATTACACTCGACACAGCTGCTGCCGAGACGGCAGTCATAACTGTAGTAGCTCCGAAAATAGTTGAGAATTTCATTATTATTGTTTTGTGATGGCTTTATGATAGACTTTTTTACAAGGACCGTAAAATTCTGCCTGAAGCACGCACACATTCCTGTTTTATACATATATTGCTAGGTAATATAAAATGCTAATTATACTGCACCCAGTTAGATTCGTATACATCTTATCCGAACTCGATTACAAATTATACAAGTGATCCAATTGGGTGAACCTCGAAACAGTTCTCTGTTCAAGGGTCCGCTGCGGGGCGAGGGGGGGTGCATTTGAACTTAGGGTGCATTGTTTTAAATCCTATACAGGATATGAACTTAGTTAGTTCAATGATCGCTTGATAAATTGCACCCTGCTCTTGAGGGTCATTCTAAGTAATGAAATTTTGGGTGTTTTTGTTTGCCGTCCTCGTTCAATTCGCTTCCGCCGTTCTGGAAGCCCCGTTAACTTCCGTTCCCGCATTCCGATCGCTGTAGGGCTTGGCGTCAGTAGCACCCAGATATTTCACTGTAGGAGCTTACTTCACTCATTTCAATTGGTATACAGAAATCTATGAAATGTAGTTAAAGGCATCACTAATCCGCATCCGCGATACCCGCAACATATACGGAATGTCTATGTAAAAATGTCTCCTGTGACTTTCATTAATCGAATCTTTCTATAAAAAAAAAAATGAGCAAATCACAGTACACCCACTACTCGCATCATCAACGTTGAGTCAGTAGCAAAGTCTCCAGTTATGGTGCCCTCTGGTCCAATTGTAGTAAATTCGTTTGCACGGATGAAAAATAGCTCATGAATGTTCTTGTGTATTTGAATACCATTATGTGCGCGGCTCATACGGATTTAAGTGTGATCTTCCCCTCCGTATTCCCTGTCAATAACTCAAAGTTTTCCCATTTCGGTTTGAAGTTCTTCACAAGGGAGTTTCTTGGCGCAAAGGCATGATGATCGCATTTGCCTCAGTATATTTCGTCATTTCGGTACTGAGAAACGAAATTATTTTGCCTGTTGTCTTGCGTTTTGGCAACCCTTAAGAATTCATCTAATATGTTGGTCCTTAAAGATAAGCGCTTTTGCTTGTAAAATTCTGATTTTTTGTCTTGTGATGGTAATGCTACATTGAACATCAATGCGTATCTGATTTTAAAAAAAAAATTAGAAGTGTGTATAAAATGAAGGTATTATCAGTTGAGCAAATATTACATGTGCTCTTCAAAAGTACCTGCTTTTCATTTAGTGACTATCAGGATGATAACGCCGCTCGTCTTATTTTTAACTGTCGTTTTCTGATAAATGTGTTGAAAACGTGCTAAACAACAATTACCTGTTCTCAAGAGCCTTGAGCCTGGATTGAGAGCAAAAAATCTCTCTTTCATTTTATACAGAATTCGGAAAGAAGATGGATATTTCATGAAAATCTGTTGGTAAAAAGTGGATAAAAATTTTGTATTATTAGTATGTTCTTAGTGGTTAGGTGATAACGAAGCGAGAAAAGCAGGGCAAATGGAATAGAATAGCGTGTAGTTGTTAAAATTTTATTTCACTGAGGCTTATATGCTTACTGAGAAATTTTTTTTTTTTTACAAAAAACTTCTTTTTATGTTATACCAGCTGTGGATTACCACAACAATTGGAAAGAACATCAATCCAGAAAAAAAATTCAGTTAATTTGGAGGAAGAGAAATTTAAGTCATGGAACAAGAGTGGGAGACAGTTAAAAAATGCTTCCAAAGATTAGTAGATTGAAAAAGTTTGTGAAAGTCGATCAATTGTCTTCATTGCAGCTAGACATAAATTATGTTTCAGGTCAAAACAATTAAATATATACTTGTGATAGGTAAAATAGTGAGGAAATAAATAAGGTAATTGATTACCAACTTTGGTATTCTTCAAAGTATTCGATTGCCTTTGCAGGCTTCTCTAGAACAAGATTTGCCGTTTGATCCCTTACTTCGTCAACGAAAACAGGAGGCCCACAACAAACCACAGCTAACGATCCATTTAGGTCACCAACTTCATGCAGAAGCTTTTCAACATTGGGTCTTCCATGATGAAAAACAGTACCATCAAATTCAACTGGATTAGGTGACTGTTCTAGGGTAGTTGCCATAACAACACCTTTTCCATCGGCCTTCTCGTCTTGTTGAGAAATTTCCAAACTATCATTAGGAGTTAATGCCGGAACTTCCATTGTATTGTAGATGTGAAGCTGTACATTAAGATCTTCTAAACACATCAGCTCCGGCTTGTAAGCCTCGAGTACGTTAAACCCTCTAACTGCAATCACTAATTTTATGAATTGTTTTCCAGTTGCCGCTGACGTTTTTCCAAGTTTAATGGCGTGTGCAATGGGCCCTGGCAAACCAGTACCTCCCGTAAGTAGCAAGACGTTATCATAATTATTGACTGGAGATGAAGAGCCATATGGACCTTCTATAGCTAGTCTCATAGATGCCTTACCTCCATTGCAACACACATACTTTTTGACAAGTTTTGTTACTCCCTTTTTTTCCTTCAGGATAATAGTCAGCTCACCATCTTTGATAATTGAATCTAAGACTGTGAAAGGATGTGACTGCCAAAAATACAGGTGGTGTAGGAATGAAACGAAAACATACTGTCCTGGTTTGGCTTTCCATAGCCTTACTGGTCGTTTGACTGTGACTCGAATGATGTCATCGCCAACTAACTGTAAGGAAGCCTTAGGGAAACCGAAATAAGATACTCTAACAATTCGAATTAGCCTATCAATAGTCCAGATAGCAATAGCAGCGTATATCCACTCAATCCCACTCAATTCTACGACGTGCTCCCAACACGTATAAAAGAACAATGCGCCAAGCACAATATGGAGAAATAAGAAGGCTTCATAGAAAAACTTTCTGAACATTGCCAAAGAAAAAAACACCATAACACCAACTATACAAAGAGCAGCTACTCCAAATTGCCAATATGTCTCTTCCTTGCTTGCTGCCCAATCTTTGTAGAATACGGAATAACTGGTATAAGCAGCGCCATGAATCACAGCATCTAAAAACATCATTCTTCCCAACCACTTATGAAACATTATGAAAGAGGTATATTTTACTCCAGAAATGAATTCTAGAAAATTGTTCCTTCCTGCGAAAAGAGCTATTAGGGGAAAATGTGCAAATGCCAGGACACCACTTCTATCTGCCACGTATCGAGCAATCTGTTCTCTACGAGAGTCGAAAATTAAGTTGTAAGGATCATATTGATACCCGTATGCCAGAAAAACTGTATGAAGCACGAGGTATCCAAGTATAATGACGCCTTCAGATCGTGTGGGAAGGAAGCCTGTAAAAATTTTAAGGTAAGAAAAGCTCGACGCATGTTTACCCCAGATAGTAGGTATTGTCAAATATCTTCTCACATATCTTACAAGTCTTTGTTTAAATAAGGCAGTTTTAAACGGAGTGTAACTTAGATAATGGAGTATGCTGGCAAGAATCATAACACCTACAAAATAGGCGCAAATAATACCACCATAAGTATGACCAATGTCGTAGTTGGCGTAGAAACCATGGTAAGAATAATAATAGTTTTCTCTCACTTGGGCATCCATCTCGATTGGATACGTAAGATTCGCGCTACCTTCAGAATACTGTATTATGTATGTTGTTCCATTATTCAGCATATTATAGAAATCTGCATTAGTCATATTCTGAAGGTTATCAGTGTAATATGCGCAGTCTTCTTTGATAGCAGCAAAGGTTTTTTCAAAGGTTCTATTGGAATAACCCTTTTCATTCAATGATTCGTAAATACAATACAACATTGACTGTAATGCCGGTTCATATGTACATGCTGGTGAGGAATATAAATCGTCACTACTATACTCCCAGGTTACTTCGCCGAGAACTCCCATGCAGGCATCTGTCAAAACCAGTGGTAACTTGCCGTACATTTTTGTCTTAGCAGGGGAGGCGCTTGCTCCTGACAAGCAGCATAACAAAATAGAACCACAAAGGAGGACCCAATACATTGTTTTCCTTGTGTCTTATAATTTTTGAATTGAGAACGTTCATCAGCAATTGAAGTTAATCATTCTCTTGCCACCTTATATAAGTTGCGACGAATCTTTTAATATAAACAATTGATCAAATTCTGTACATCTATGTCAAAGATGAAAGCTTCTGACAGCCAAAAAAAAGAGTCTTTCATCGCCAACGAATCAGTAGCTTTTGTTAGAATTAAGAAGTTTGGCTTTTCGCCAATTCTTTGAGATGAGGTACACCCACATTCCACGTAAAACTCAAATATCGGTCCAGGAAAATTCTCGAGTTCAATCACGTCACCAATAGTAATAATAATTGTGCTTCTCTTGACACTCGCAAGGGACTTATTCTTTACCATTCAAATTTTTCTCCTATTATACACCCGAAATAAAGGCAAAATGAGATATGGGTGCATTTTACAAAAGAGGTTGCAACTATCCCGTTCGCAGTGTAAACTATGATCTAGGGTCAACAAAGCGGTTAATTTGTCATAGTTCTTTGCAGCTTTTAATTCTCTGATATCTTTCCCTCAAAGTGTATTGTTTTCGTAACTTTAGATTTTATCTAAATGTTTCATTTCCGGCGCATTATTAGCAAAAGGGTGCTGTCTCCCTAGCTGCATTCCCAGACCGGAGGCACAGAATTCTGTAGTGATACTCTGTCATTACTTACTGCAGAAAAAGTTAAGTAGCCGCTCAGTACCTCTTAATTGAAATGAAAAATTTTCGTCGCTTATTTCCTGCTTTGTTTTTGAGTACGTTTCCAATCATTTTCTGGCGTACTTCGTGAAAGGGTAAAATTAAAATACTGAAAGCATTCATATGCTGATATAGTGCAGAAAAGCAATGAATGCTAACAACTTCCCGGATATCTGAGCAACTGGATTCGATCAGAAAAGGCACTTTTTACAGACGTACGTCAAAGCTTTTATCTTTTGGCTATCTTCGCCAACTCTATAAAAGGCTGTACTCCTATAATTAACTGATAAATAATTCCCGAATCATACTAGTATTTATTTTCTATGAGTTGTGCTAAACAACGACTTTTTGAAATGCAATATGCTGAAAAAATCACTTTTTAGTCGCAAAGTCAATTTTGGGTGATCGAGGGTTTTATCTTTTTATGCACATGTAATTCTTCCCAAGAAATAGGAATTTCTTCCCAGATGATATTTTCCAACACTGCTTCGTAGTTATAATAATCTTGCAATGCCAACCGTAAAATAGTAACGCATTTCTAGAAGAATTTCGCAATTCATTTTATATTTTTTAATCAAATGAGAAAAAAGTATAACGATTAAAAACTCTCTAACCATGTATTGGAAAAAGATGTTGCAACTTATGTAATATTCCTTGGCAGGGTTTCCGGGGCCTGTGCGCAACTTTAACGCCATTTTATGCAGGCCGAGCATTCTAAGCCTCAAAAAAAGTTGTATCTCCGAACCTGCCAATCTTTACTGTCGTACCAACCAAGGGTATGAAAAAAGCAAATAAGGCCTACAGCTTATTCAGCTTAGTATACTTCATCAGATTTATGATAAAATTTTTTTGCACTGATCCATCATTTTTTTATGGAACTGGTGGAGGAAGCTAGTTAAACCGCGAATTAAGTTAGGCGATGCGATGCGCCTACGTATTTTCAAAGTTTTACTGAAATTGGCTCAAAGCATAATTGTGGTTGGAATGGGAAGCAATAAAAAAATGACTTTTGAAGTTTTCAGTTTGAATGACTTTCGATTAAATGTTTTTATTGATAATTGAGCGAAAGTGGTAGAAAGTATGTACTGGCTATTTTTCTTCCAAATATAGCCGAGACCGAACAAAATTTAAACAAAACAATTAATTAAATTATTCATTATTCATTATTCATATTAGAATATCAAGTTGTAAAAAGCTTGAAAGTCTTTTTTTTTAAAAAAAAAATAGACTGGACATGAGTCTTATAAATAAAGGGCAGTGAAAGAAGACTAGTGTATTAGAAGTGTATCCGCATGTGATATGACTATTTAAGTGTCACAACGGCATTCTTTTATTGCTGATGATAAGATCTAGAGAACTCTTCAGGGATGTTTTTCTACATACGTTCTAAGCTTTCCCACCTACACTAAACCAAATACTAATAAAGTGTATAAAAATTTCCGGACCACTCAAACAAAATTTCGCTCAGCAATACTTCAAATCTTGACTTGCTTTTATTTTTATCTTTCGGTTTTCCACCTGACGTTATCAACTTTTCTTTAATGAATTGAACTTCCAAGCTTTAACACTGTTCCTGAGCCTCTTGAGTATTGACATAAACAGTCAGACCTTCTCTCGTATTTTTATAGATCGAACTTGAACCATCAATTTGGTGCAATGCAGTGCAATTTGCATTTGGTTCAGACACTATGTCCAAGAAAAGAATATAATATCAGTCAAGGTTTCACCCCTCATTCCAGGCGTGACGGGATTTCTTTAAATTTCCTATTTTCAAATACCGGATATATTACTTTCTGCGCAATTATCAAAGATAAAATATAGTAAGCAGGTATTAAACATCAATTCCATTCCCTCTAATTATAAATCAATTTGCTTCTCGATACACATAATCTATAATACTCTTTTACATAAAGTTTAACGTGTCTGATGGATCTAGCAAAGCATCCCAGTCAATATCGAGTAGGTGAGTAGTTTCAAGATTAGATCTCTGGTGAGTTGCCTGCTCAAGCTGCTGAATTTCTTGTCTTTTTTTTTTCATGGAATCCTCAAGAAGCAGTTTTGCGGTCTTTTGTGCTTCAAAAGCAATACGTGTACCGAGAATTTGAGTAATATTATCTAACGTTTTCATGGCAGTAGCAACATGTGAAAGACTTTCCGGTGTGTCGATGGCAAGAAGGACACAGACGTACTGGAATGAGGTGCTCAACACATTCCACCATGCTTGATCCAGTTTTACAAGAGCGTATGCTGCTGATAGCGCAGTGTTGCCGATATCAATTATTTGTAAAACAACATTTTTATCAAGAATATGATTCAGCAAACGAAGTCTTCTATACAAAGAGAGGCATATATCACCCTTGGTCAACGACAAAAACGGATGTGCGTTTGGTGATTCATGAACGGCCGCCAGGGCCTGCAACAATTGCGCTGCGTTTGCGTTCACGCTGTCTTGGGGAATCAGGTGTGCTAACGCGACTAAATGAGCTGTAAAATTACCGTCCGTCTCCTTAACTGGCTTGCAAGTAATTCTATTCAGCGTAACACTTGAGCGCCCATAGTCATATGAAAGAATGGTATTGATTGACCATGCACACCAAAATAATCTTCTAGTGTGTTCGCTCACTACAGTAGTTCTTTTTGGTGGAACGTTGTTCGATATCGCTATATCCTCTCTGTCAATCTCATGATGCAGGCCAATTGCCTCAGAAAGATGGATGGTTACGCAGCTAGCTAACCATGCTACATGGGGCCTCGAAGTGGCTCGCAGGTAAATGGTGCGCAAAACCCATGCGGAGACTTGCTCCACCGTGGGAATGCGACTGAAAGTCGGGTCATCAAGGATCCCTTTGGCATATTGTACTATATCCATCTCTCGGGGATGGCCAAGACTTCCCATAAAAAATGATCCTAAAGCTATCACCCCTGCAATAACAGCCCCATACTCTAAGGTTTTTACGTCGCCATCCCAGTATTTTTCAACATTCTTTGCCAGTTGCTCTGGATTAACAACATCAAATATCGGGTGAACAACTGAAAAATAAACTTTTGAGATACGGTAATACTCTTCCTTTGTAACTAAATCAGAAAGAAGGACATGTGAGTTTGGATTTTCTTCCGGTCTGATTCCGCAATGCCAAGCGAAGGAATGTAGGCGTGGAGGATTAGTTGATCGGAGTTCGAGACCAAGACAGCGGGGGAAAGCAACTGCAGAGTGCTGGATCGTGTACCTAGACTTAGTTGGATCTACAATGTTTTGACTTGTAACGTTCTGTGTATTTATAGGCTGCGGTTGTTCGTTTCTATGTATACCCGGAAGAACAAAAGGTCTGCTCTCCGTATCAGGAGATGTTTCACCTACTTGTTGCACTTGAGGTGATGCCGAAGGGACACGACCGTCAATATAATGACATACATATCCATAGGCAACGCACATTTCACATGGAGATTTGCCATTACATTTCCTTTTACGTTCCCTACAGGGCACGCAAGCCTTTCGGACTCTTTGTCGCTTGTGTGGTAATGCTGTCGATCCTGGGGATGCCATTTGGTGAGCTTAAAGTAGGAAAGTGTGCGCTAAGTTATCTTACTGAAGTTCTTTCAGGTTTCTACTTGAAAAAATAATGTATCTTTTCACTCGAGAATGGCCTCTTGTAATTTTCATATTTATCGCACGATACGGGATATACTGGCTCCTCTCTATCACTTTGATCGTACTATATTTATTTCTATTAGTTTGGGTTATATACCACGATGAAGTATTTCTCTATATATGAACTTATTCTATAAAATGCTGCTTTTCGGAGATCCTTTTTTTAGACTTCATAAAAGTGCTCCATGCATACGTTGCTGCGACAAAAATGCCAAGTCCGCTCAACCCGATGCCCATGTACCACGAACAACGATATCCTTTCAAAGGCTTGGCACCTCCGTCATTTACTCTAGATTCAATTGTACCTGCAATACCCAAACCTATCGATATCGAATAGTTTACCACCGTATTAACCAAAGAGGCTGCAAGACCTTGATGTTCGTGTGGCATCGAGTCACTAAGCATTATTGTAGCGGCCGGAAAGGACATGTCCATTCCCCAAGGCATAACAATGATTGACACAAACGTTTGAGCCCAATACGTTTGGTGAACGGGGGCCGTAGCAATCAATATAGTTCCGACTGTGAAAGCTGTCATCGCAAAAAGCATAACTGTGCTTGGGGGTGTATGGCTTAGAAGGAAACCTGTCGTCACGGCTGCACAAAATCCACTGATTGCTACAGGTGAAAACTGTGCACTAGAAAGAAGGGGGGTTTGGCCCCTTGAGTCTTCCATGAACTGCCATGTATAGAATATCCAAATACCAAAGCTGGCCCATCCCGCAGCTATGCAGCTAAGTACAAAAGCAGTATCACTAGAAAGAGCAGCAAATGGTAGCAGAGGGAAAGCTGCTCGGGACTCGATATATGCAAAAATAACCAAGAAAAAGGTACCAACTATCAAAAGAGCGTATGTGTATGGAGTTTGCCAACCCACAACGGGGCCTTGGTTCCAAGCGAAATTAAAGAGAATTAATCCAACAACGCCGGTAACTGACCCTGCAAAATCGATTCGTTCCAACAACTTGAAAGATGAGGCATCGCGGCTTGGCATGGGGGTGTGAGGGATTACAAAGTAACCTGCTACAGCTAAAACAAAGCATGCAATACCCATTATCCAGTAAGCCCATGGCCACCACGCCAGTTGACCCAACATGGATGAGAAAACAGCCCCAAGGAAGAAGCCACCAGGTGCTGAAGCACCAAACAGACTAAAGACCATGTTTTTTCTTCTTCCTGGCTTATATGTGCGTCCGAGAATCGCAATGGCATTTGGCAACAAAAAGGCCGGACCCATGCCTTGAAATGCACGACAGCAGTCAAAAAAAATCTGATTAGAGTAGACGCTAAACCCAGCAAGTAAGGACCAAAGTGCGTACCAAAAGAAGCCAAGGACAAAGAATTTCTTGTGTCCGAAGATATCTCCGAGTCTTCCAGCAATTAAAATGAATGTACCAACAGTTAGCGAATATGCGGAAGCAAACCAACTAAGTTGTCCAGCATTCGTTGTTCCAAAACTGTTACCGATGATGTGAAGCGGCGCTAATGATTGTCCAAGTCCTGCCTGAGTCATTAGTTGGGCAGAGCACAGCACTCCGACAAAGGCACTCTCCCATAAAAGGGATTTAGGTCTCTCATCCTGAATATCAAACTCTGATAATACTTTATCCTCCTTTTTCAAGGCTTCCGCGTTTGTATCCAAGTTTTTCTGCGTTACGGAGGAGCTAGTTGACATATTGATTTTATGTTCTTTATGTTCCAGCAATTGATGAATGTACAATATTTGTTTTCTTTTCAGGTAGAGAGTGAGATAGAAGTAAGTTTCCACAAATGAAGTTATTGGAGGCTAGATATACTACTCCCTTGGTATTTAAAACTGCTGCCAAATCTCGTTTATTTTAATCCCTACCGATAGCTCATCATTGAGAGCTTCCGCAATATCCGCACATTTCGTGGAGCGCTTCACGTGAAAAGAGTGGCCCATTGAAAAAAAAGCTGAAACATTCGTAGCGACAACCCTGGCGACAAGCGTGGCGACAACCGCAATAGCCGCCACAGCCGCAATAGCTACACATCACCTTTTTGGGCTTAAAGTGGTAGGTAATTTTGCTTGGCGCGGTTACCTACCACTCTAAGCCGCAACAACAGAACACGTATGGAAAGCTTGCCGCAATTGTCATCGTTCTGGCTAGTTCATTCAACGTTTTAGGTTTCCACCCCGTTACATTTGCACGTTCAGCGTAATGAGCGTGGGTACTCGATGATTGTCGTTTGTTAAGGCTAATCTAGTTGAAAAAGAAACGCGTGAAAAATGTTATTGAAGTTTCTTATCCAATTAAGATTTCAGCTTTTCAGCTTTTTTTCTAGGCGCTCACTTGGTTCCATACCATTCTTTTCAAAAAGTCTGCCATGTAATTATACGAATACTGTGAATCTTTTATGATAGCATGCTCCTATTATAGATGTGATCGATGTCTGTGTGCTTCTGGGCTTACAAACGAGGATATGCACACAAGGTTCCAAATTGCCGAAGCTGCAAAGAAGCAAGCAGGCTCCTGAAGCACCGAATCAAGATCAAATCATTGTAGCGACTTATTTTAGATGAACTTTGGAAAGCGGCGTCTATAAAAGTATAAAAAAATACAGCAAGAAACCTTTTTAAAATCTACTAGCAAAGAGAGAAAGGAAATGACTACATTAGGTGCGATATCAATAATATCGAATTGATGAAATATGAAAATAAAATTTTATGCCTGGGGAAAAGTTCGGTAACATCAAATCAGTGCTTTATTTGAGTATCTTCCGCCTGTAATTCCTCACATAAAAAAAAAAAGCTTTTTACACCTCCTTATGCCCATGCGCCCACGCATTTGTTTGTAGCTTTGCATTGGCCTTGTTGGTCTAGTGGTGTAGGCGCCCTTCAAAAGTTGCGTTTCTTGGGTGGGAGAAGTCCGAAAAATGCGTATCCGAGTGTACAACGGTTTTTTTTCAGGGACAATATGCCAAGGAATACCGTAAGCAACGGCTGCGCTAATACATCCATTAAAAATATCTCTCCTTGCTTAAGGTCTCACACCCAAAATGACAATGAGAGTGCTATTTTAGTTGTTCATCAATTTAGTATATACCAGCTCCCACAGGACGACGATTCTGACCCTTTCTATTTAAATAGCTCCTTACATCGAGAAGATCTCTGCAGCTAATCAAATCAATTAATATTTCAGATTTGTCGCGATTTTGAAATATATACTATAGGTTGTTATCTATCATATGCAATGTTCTGCACGTTATTTACTTCGATCTGATCTTAAATCAACTCTAAAAAAAGAAACCGATAAGTCCCTTTAACCAACCAAAGCCGAGGGAGTGACAACATGAAAGTGGGTTATTTACACGACATAATCATATTGTCGAATAATATCAGTCAAGCATCATGTGAGATCTAAGGGCCTAAAAGGAGAGCTTTGTAAATGGAGCAAAGCTCTTCGAGAGATTCTTGACTACCAACAACATTCTTTGTTGAAGCAACAACAATATTCATCCCCTTTACATTAGTCGAACAAACACCCAAGGAAAATGCTTGGTGCCAGGATCCTTGAAATTGGCCAAATGCCAAATCGCATATAGAATATTTGGCATCGGGCTCCTCTAACTGATTAAACAGACCTACATTGCTTAACAATGTACCTCCGCGTCTTTTCCCGATGGCACGATCGCACATTACCTTGTCAATGTTCACATATTTTTGAACGAAGCCTTGTATATTGAACCCTAAGCCATGGAGATGCTTTTTATTTCTTAAAGCTTCCGAAATTACTTCATGGTAGTGCTCAATAAGTGGCCAAAAATTTTCTTTGTTATCATTCATGTCAAATTCGCTTATCCAGGGGGTGAAGTCAATAAATCCAACGTTAGCGCCATATCTGTACATCTGTCTCATTTCATCATCATCTGGTAGTTGTGAGCGGCAATCTGCGGGGATAAAAATATCCGTAAGCCATTCGAAGTTCAATGGTTTGAAAAATTTACCCCATTTATGAAGAGATACAAACCAACAAACATGTAAAAACGGAGTGATAGTACACTTACCTTGGATATTTGATTTAATATTTGCTTTAATCGCTTGAAATTCTGTTGGTGAAATATTGATGATCTCGGTGACAACATCATCGGTTTTTTCCACATCATCCATTCTCATACAGACACCTTTTGAAGAAAATCTCAAATGATTGTAGATGAAACCCGAAAGAAGTGACTTCGGAATAAACAAGTACGGTGGTCTAAAGTCTATCACCTTTTCGATCGGTTCTGGAAGTTTCCTCAATAATTGGTAATCCTCCTCGTACTTGAAAATGTAATCTAATTTTTTTGGTGGAGTTTTAATATTATTTAATTCGTCTCTTAAATCATGAAAAAAGTGGATCGAAGACCGACCATCAGACATGCAATGATTAGATACAAAGATAAATTTTTTCCACTTTTCTGTGTGCTCTTCTGGAAGACAAATTAGCCGCCAACTCGGTCCTGTTGGTCCAAAGTAAGGAATAGTCAAAGTGGTAGTAAGTTTAAAAATTTTTGCAGTATAGGAACCCTTACTATTTTTGAATTCTTCTAATATTTGCTTCATTACTGCACTGTACTCAGGTTGTTCATTGAGAACCACACCACTCAGTTTCAATTCTTGTAATACTGAAATATAATCATGCACTGGATGTGGCCGTGAATAGTATTCGGAACTGCGATAATAATTTTCATGATTTGGCCATCTTGTTGGTAGAACAATATGTAAAAGAGTTGGATTTTTCAGGCAGATTTCCCTCAAAGCTAATGTGAGCTGATCCCTAGTACAGTAATCACTCAATTCTCCATATGTGCAGAAGTTTCGATATAAGTTTTGTCTGTTGAGAGCAACATACAGATCTTCAACAGATCCCATACGCCGAGCATGCCCATTCTGAATCATCTCTTTCAGGCATTCTTGTTGCACGGGGGCCTGATTTTTCTCATCGATTTCATTCATGAGAGCTGATAAATTGATGGTATTTGTGATACTGATGAAGTGCCGTTTTTTATTTTCTTGTCTCGAATTTTTGTTGGGTTGGCTTCAAAAAGACGCTTCCAGAGATCCATAAAAAACAATAGGATTATATTCAGAGTCCGCTCAACGCGATGACAATACCAGGCCAAAAAATGATGTGCGGCAAAAAATATAAAAACCGTAAATCGCAAGCCAATGAGTAGTCCTCACACGCTAGATCTATATATTCGGAAGTGAGAAGACCATCGAGTGCATTGAACCTTAGCTCAATGTCCAAAAAGTCAATTCTAAGGGTGGAATAGTCCTGTGCCAACAAATGAAGCTACAATTTTCTGCTGCCTGGGTCCATAAACCCTAACCTTACTTCTTTGCATTTCTTCGGTTTGCACGTGATCTCAATTGATAATTCCCAATTCTGATTTTACTTGTCAAGTACAAGTACTCTAACATAAGCTTACCACTTCTTAATTATCCGGGTGTCAGTTTATTTTATAAACACGGTAAGATTTTGATAATCTTTGGCAACTTTTAGGAAATACTCCTTTACCTATATACATCGCGACCAAAATTAGCAATCTTTTACGATGAGTACCTCAGAAAATACTGTTGAATTCTTTCAAGGGGTAGCAAAACTGTCCAGAGCTTATATCTACCTGTGCTCAAAATACAGTTGAAACCACCTCTTCCTACAGTGGTATAACATATGAGAGAATAAGCTATTAACGGTTGGTCGTTAACACCTCAAAATTGTATATTCCTGTAGTTCACTGTCAGTAAACTGAGATTGTTTATTTGTGCCATTATACCAAATTTAGCACCCTATGTGGCAATTTTTCAGATTTGCCACGCTTTTGCTCTACTTAAATGGAATGCAACAACAAAACTTTGTTTTAGCATCGCGGGATTGAGGATGAAGAGAATACTTATGCATCTCGTCTTGAAATACTGTCGCCCAAACTTCTAAATACGCTTGATTATACCATAAAATTGTCCACCCAAGATGGAATGTCATTACAGGAATATTTATGGCTGTCCTCCTTATCTTCACATTTGAAGGGAGAAATAGAGGGGCGAAAAGAGAAACTATTCGCCGGAAACTTAACGGTAATATTATAGATGTGGGGCTTGCAGTTACCTTTTAGCACCCAACTATAAGTGTATCACACCATTATTAATGAGAAAGTCTTAACATTCCAGGAGGTACAAAATATGACAATCCTAGAAACTCTGTTTGCAGTGCAATGAGTCCAAATTTTTTTTTTAACTAAGAGGATGTCTCCTTCGCAAACTGTATAGTTTTCCATTTTCTTCTGCCATTTCATCTTTGGAGTAACTATTATTTCGCCCCTTTTGTTTGCTGCATATCGCCCCGCTCTCTGCATACACGATTGGATAATGACCAAAGCAAGGTTTAATACGCCCACAGTTAGATATCTATAATTTTAGAGTACGATATTCATCATCATAGGCTGAACCTTGCCTTTCCTTGCATTCTTTATTCCCATTGAGGTATATTTTAAAATTTGTTCGGAGGTAAAGAAGGATAAGCTTTTCTAGTAATTTCCCTCCTCGATCGGCCTCAGATTTCCCGTCATAAAATATACGCGCCATGGAGAGATTTAATGACATAGATGTGCCGCAAAAGCATACACAGCGTATTTTCTTTGAGTATTTAATAGGTAAGCTAAGTTTCGTAGCTCGTTAGTAATATTACTCTATGGATTCTGTGCCACTTCTTCAAACAGGGCGCGAAAACCTTGAAGAAGCAGCGCACTTGATGCCCCTAGTGAGAGTCACGTGACGGTTATCCCATTTAAGGTATTCCTGTTGCGACCCCTCTCACACAGATATATCTTGCGGCTAGAGATAGGTTGTGATTAGGAATAGATCTGTAGATGTCTAGAGGAACGGCTAATGATTGGAAACGTCCGAGGAACATGAAGAAAGACGTAAAGTGGTAGCAATTCCGCGCTTGTAACTTGCGTGGCATGACCAGAAAGCCCACTTCTCTATCTGATTGGAAACCAAGTTTCTTCGGAACAATCTCTGCTTCAAGAACCTGCAATTTCGAAAATTTTTACCAAGCCGTCGGCTCCAATCGCGTAAGTGCAAGAAACTTTGCGTAAGCTGATCTTAGATCAGCACTCAAAGCCTTCATATTCTACCAAGAATGACAGCTTCCCAAGTTATTCTGTAAAGTGTAATCTCGCATACAGTAGTTCAGCGACAGAAGCTTCGAAAACTTCTCTTAATGATGGACTCTTCGACAGTAACAAACTAGCACACCGAAGCTCCCGACAAGAAGGAGATGAACTTCTTTAGGTTCAAGTCCGCTAAACTCTACAGTGATTCTGTCCAGCATTGGCTTTTTTTCTTGAATTATTCTAGCGGGCTGTGGCCAGTATACCAACCGAGCCAAACCATATTAGTAACTCCATTCAGTATAAAGTGGCACTGCTTCATGGGGCTGCGATAAAGAGTCCTAGAAGACCATGCGTTCGAGTCGATCTGGGCACCACTCCGCATCTGGGCATAACCTGAATTATACAACAATAACGTGGGGGAGGGCATCGTTTACGATTGGCTGGATAAGAGGATTTCATAAGGAATATGATGCTACATCCACTCAGGTCATTATTCTCTAGTGTATCAGGCTCCCCTTATGCAGGTTCCATGACTCCATGGAAACGGGCCTGATCTTAATAACCTTATCTGACCATCTGATTGGATGGCCTCGATATTCTTATCGCAGAACCAATGCGCCGGAACCGGCCCATGCATTTTCAGTGCGGTGGGGCAATAAAAAAGAAATAGTACGACCCCACGTCCAATCAGCAGAGAGAAGCTGTTATCAGCTGCTGCGCCGTTTTCTTTTTCATCAGGTACCATAATGAAAATCAGCACTGAAAAATTGCGGAAGAAGAAAGCGTAAGAAGTAGCAGCAAAGGCCGGCTTCTTGTTAAAGCAAAGTATACGTAATCTAAGTAAGAGAAGATTGGAAAATTTTCTGTTTTTCATATATAAAATATACGAGAGTTACAAATGCGTTTACCCATTTTATATTCTCTCACTCTTTAAATGACTTTTCTTGTAGCATTGAAAGTTGCTTGATACGTACTATCGCATTATTCTAATATAACAGTTAGGAGACCAAAAAGAAAAAGAAATGTCAGAGCCAGAATTTCAACAAGCTTACGAAGAAGTTGTCTCCTCTTTGGAAGACTCTACTCTTTTCGAACAACACCCAGAATACAGAAAGGTTTTGCCAATTGTTTCTGTTCCAGAAAGAATCATACAATTCAGAGTCACCTGGGAAAATGACAAGGGTGAACAAGAAGTTGCTCAAGGTTACAGAGTGCAATATAACTCCGCCAAGGGTCCATACAAGGGTGGTCTACGTTTCCATCCTTCCGTGAACTTGTCTATCTTGAAATTCTTGGGTTTCGAACAAATCTTCAAGAACTCCTTGACCGGCCTAGACATGGGTGGTGGTAAAGGTGGTCTATGTGTGGACTTGAAGGGAAGATCTAATAACGAAATCAGAAGAATCTGTTATGCTTTCATGAGAGAATTGAGCAGACACATTGGTCAAGACACTGACGTGCCAGCTGGTGATATCGGTGTTGGTGGTCGTGAAATTGGTTACCTGTTCGGTGCTTACAGATCATACAAGAACTCCTGGGAAGGTGTCTTAACCGGTAAGGGTTTGAACTGGGGTGGTTCTTTGATCAGACCAGAAGCCACTGGTTACGGTTTAGTTTACTATACTCAAGCTATGATCGACTATGCCACAAACGGTAAGGAATCTTTCGAAGGTAAGCGCGTCACCATCTCTGGTAGTGGTAACGTTGCTCAATACGCTGCCTTGAAGGTTATTGAGCTAGGTGGTACTGTCGTTTCCCTATCTGACTCCAAGGGTTGTATCATCTCTGAAACTGGTATCACCTCCGAACAAGTCGCTGATATTTCCAGTGCTAAGGTCAACTTCAAGTCCTTGGAACAAATCGTCAACGAATACTCTACTTTCTCCGAAAACAAAGTGCAATACATTGCTGGTGCTCGTCCATGGACCCACGTCCAAAAGGTCGACATTGCTTTGCCATGTGCCACCCAAAATGAAGTCAGCGGTGAAGAAGCCAAGGCCTTGGTTGCTCAAGGTGTCAAGTTTATTGCCGAAGGTTCCAACATGGGTTCCACTCCAGAAGCTATTGCCGTCTTTGAAACTGCTCGTTCCACCGCCACTGGACCAAGCGAAGCTGTTTGGTACGGTCCACCAAAGGCTGCTAACTTGGGTGGTGTTGCTGTTTCTGGTTTAGAAATGGCACAAAACTCTCAAAGAATCACATGGACTAGCGAAAGAGTTGACCAAGAGTTGAAGAGAATTATGATCAACTGTTTCAATGAATGTATCGACTATGCCAAGAAGTACACTAAGGACGGTAAGGTCTTGCCATCTTTGGTCAAAGGTGCTAATATCGCAAGTTTCATCAAGGTCTCTGATGCTATGTTTGACCAAGGTGATGTATTTTAAATAGTCTAAAAGAAAGAAAAGAGGAAAGTTCATAAAAAGTTCTTTCTTTTTTTTAAATAACTTAGATAGATAATGAGATAAAAGAAGTAAAAAAACGGAATCGTAACGCAATTAATTAATTAAGAAAATTGATTATCGGGAGAAAAAAATTTTATTTTTTATTTTATTTTCTTTAAAGTACATATATTTGAAATGATGACATGTGGAAATATAACAGAGACAGAATATTTAATTTTATGTATGTAAGCATCGATTGGACACCAGGCTTATTGATGACCTTACTCGTCCAATTTGGCACGGACCGCTTTAACTTGCAAGTAGTTTTGTAAAGCATCAACAGACATTTCCCTGCCCAAACCAGATGCATTGAACCCACCGAAAGGAACTGCGTGGTGGAAATCGTTATAAGTGTTTATCCAGACCGTACCCGCATTAACTCTATCAGCCACTTTTAAGGCGGTATTAATATTAGAGGTGTGAATACCAGCAGCCAACCCGTATTCAGAATCGTTCGCCATGTTAATGACTTCGTCGGCAGATTTGAATTTGGTTACAGTGACAACAGGGCCAAAGATTTCCTCTTTGACAATTCTCATGTCTTCCTTAACGTCACCAAAGACAGTTGGCTTAATGAAGTAACCCTTGCTACCTAATCTTTCACCACCGGTAATCAAAGTAGCACCTTCATTCTTACCAATGTCAACGTATTTCAAGATTTTGTTTAGTTGCATTTGAGAGGTTTGTGCACCTTGGAAAGTAGATTCATCGAATGGGTCGCCCACCTTGATGGATTCAGAAGCGGCTTTGAACTCTTCAATGAATTTGTCGTAAATAGATTCTTCAACATACACCCTTGAACCCGCACAACAGACCTCACCAGAATTGTAGTAGATACCAAGGATAATGTTTTGCACGGCTTTTTTCAACTCGGCGTCCGCGAAGACAATGTTTGGTGATTTACCACCCAGCTCCAAAGTCACTTTTTTCAAGCCTGCGGCTGCGGACTGGTAAATGTGTCTACCCGTAGCCGTGGACCCTGTGAAGGCAACCTTTTTGATTTTTGGATGGTTTGTAATGGCCTCACCCACAATCTTACCAAACCCGGATACAATGTTGATCACACCAGGTGGAATACCCGCCTGTGGGATGTATTTAGACACATACAAAGCGGACAATGGGGTGGATTCGGCAGTCTTCAACACGACGGTGTTACCGGTGACCAAAGCAGGGGCAATCTTCCAGGCCCACATCAACAGTGGGAAATTCCAAGGAATAATCTGCCCACAAACACCCAAAGGCTGTCTCTTAGTGTAAGAAAAATGGGTTCTACCAGTATCAATCATTCTACCATCAATTTTATCAGCAAAGCCAGCAGAAGATTTCAAATAGTTGATGACTAAATCAACATCTCCTCTCGAGGAAGAGATAGCTTTACCGTTATCCAAAGTCTCGATGGAAGCAATGACATCCTTGTCCTGTTCAATTAATTCGGCTAACCTGTACAAAGCCTTACCCCTGTCAATAGGGTCGATACCGTTCCAAGACCCATTAGAGAAGGCACGGTCGGCGGCCTGCACGGCCTCTTCCACATCGTCCTCTCTACCTTCATAAATATGACATATTTCTTCTTCCGTGGAAGGGTTAATGACTTCGAAGGTCTTGTTCTGTTTAGAAGGAACAAACTTGTTGTTGATGAACAACCCCGTTGGTTGCTCATATTCCAACCCATTGGGCAGCTTGATAGGCACTGTCATAGGAAGGTGTGAGAAATATCTCAATTGAAGTCTCCCAATGGAGGATGCAGACGTCTTTAAGCAGAGCGTAGATCTACTGAACATGCTTTATTTATTTTTGTTATTGTAGTTTTCTTGGTTGGTTTTCCAGATACTTCCAATCCTAACACCCAAGAATTTTTGAGGAAAGGAGAGTGAAGTCAATTGTCACCGACAAACCCCCCCATTTATATAACCGCCGAACTTCCATTTTCATTACAAATTTCTCCTCATTCTGCTTACCTACACCCGCCCCTCATTTTCCATCTCTGTTGGAGTTGGAGAAAAAGATACCTGTGGACGGAAGTCCCGCATCGCCGGATAACAGCCGTACCGTCGCCCGGGCGGGGAATCATACCAGCAAACAAAAATGAGGGGGAAATGACATCATGTGCGGACGGTACTAAAGGATCAAAAGAATGAATGAATGGATTGTTACACAAAACGGTGAAATTGTTACATACATTTACTAATTACATACATTTTTAGTACTGCGTACGGGTATAGTTATGGGGTTACAGATTCGTGGCAGTTGGGGCAGGAGTGTCATCTAACCAGAGGGTCGCCAGGGCGGGACATTGCTGCTGGCAGAGGCCAGCAAGCTGGAGCAACTGCCGGTAATGCAAGCTCGTGCTGGCGCGATCGTGGCGTGGTGTCGTGATTGGGTTATTTCGTAGATCAAGAAATTTTACTGATTGGCGTGGGAGAGTTTTTGTTAACTTGTGTGCGTTTTGTAGGTTGTTGCCTGGCAGATGTAGCTCTTGCAAGAACGGTAGTTCCTTGGAGAGGTCCACTGGTAAGTGTGTGAAGTCTCTAACATTAGCTATAGTTAGAGAATATAAGTTGGTGGATTTTAGAGAAGAGAATCGCGGCAAAGAGGAGGCCAGGCCGCCGTTGATCTCCAGAATTTGCAAAGTGGCAGGCCATTTTTGCCATTTGCTAAGTTGAGCGAAGCCGTCCAGTTTTAGAATCTTTAGATTTTGGTAGGGGAACGTGAATTGATCATCCAACTTGTAATTTTGTAATTTGGATAGCGCGCCTCCTGTATTTTTGATGGAAAGCGCTCTCAACGTTCCGTTCTCCATCTTAGAAGATTCCACGATGGAAACTAGCGGGTTACCATTGAGGTTTAAAACCTTCAGGCGGGGCAAGCAATTGATGTTTCTTACGCCAATTATGTTATTGTTGCTTAGATCTAAGACTTCCACGGTCAACCAGCCGCCCACGACAGAGTTGTTTGTTAGTATCAATTGTTCGAAATCGATGATACCATTAATCTCGTTGTTAGAAAGGTTCAGTTTTTTCATCCTGGAGGATCCTATCCCTTCTAAGGATTGGATGGAGTTGTAAGAAAGGTTCACCTCTTGCAGGTGATGACAAAGTGACAAAAATTTTAAACTTGTATTCAAGAGGTTGTACGATAAGTCGAGGCATTCCAGATCGTGGAATCCGGCTAATGAACAATGTGCGCTCGTTATTTTGTTGTTTGAACAAAATAGCTGTACAACGTTCGAGGGTATACCTTCTAGAGTGTTCATTTCATTGTCACTAAGGTTTAGCACTAATACATTCGGTAGTAGTCTTTGCATGCCAAACATATTCTTCAGTTTGCCCCTTGATAGGTCAACTTTCAGGATTTTTTCCCAATCGGAATCATAGCTTGGAGAACCAGATAGTTTACTAGTCAAGATTGATATTAGCTGCTTTTCAGTTTCGTTGAACGAGGTGTTTACTTCGGAAATGGACGTAATATCTTCAACCCGTTCAGCGGGGAAGGTCTTTAGTTTCTTGTGAGCTTCTAGTAGATTGGAATTAGAGATTGAACGAGAGGTACGCATTTGTCCTTTAACCTTCGCTCTAGTGCCATTTTTCGTAAAAAGGTCATTAAATTTTGGTGTGTCTAGGGGCGTGTCATCGCTATTTGCTAGATTTTCTTCTTCTTGTATTTTCTTTTGGCGGTAGCCAACATCACCTGGTTTGGTACTGGTTAATTCATACGCCTTCTTATCTAGAATTGAAGGTGCCTTACCGTTAGTGTGATTATCTCCAGTTGGTACCATTGTGGCGAACTGGGACTGGTTGGAAGATGTATTGTCCAGAGAATGTGAACTCGACACATCTAAGCCCTGGTTCAGCGGCGGATCCCATGCGCCGTGTGTATGGTTAAACTGATATCCCAATTGACCGGGTGAAATAGTGTTCAATGGAGGTTTCTTGAGAACTTTTGATTTTCTGCCTGATTGAGTTTGAGAGGACGACATGGATGACGATGATGAAAATTCAAAAGAATTGGAAGTGTCCTCTTCGTCCTCCTCCTTCGTTCTAGCGTTATCCTTATTATTAATATTAATACTATTATTATTATTATTATTATTATTATTATTATTGTTGTTGTTGTTGCTATTACTTGGATAAGAACCCACCAAATAATTCGATTTTTGCTTTTGTAATATGCCATCAAATACATCATGTGCCTCAGCTGCTGGGCCAGAATCGCTGTCATCAGAAAACGACGATGAGACCTTCTCAGCGTTAAAGAAATCTTTAGAATGTGAAATACTAATCGTATCATGGTTTTCATGGGTCTGCATAGTAGTAGTTTTATTCTTCATATCTAAATGTCTTTTAAATGTATTTGTTTCAAGAACTCCAGATAAATCCTTAACCAAGTCGCTCACAATGAGATCCGATTCAGGAACTTTGTTTGCAGTACCAACAGCGCCACCAAAGTTGGTACCACCGCCGCTACCAATACCAGGGAAATACTGCTTCCATTGAGCTTCTTGATGAGATGTAGCAGTCGTGCCTGAAAAACCTGACGGCACTTTCTGATGCACCGTGCTATAGTTGTTCAAAACTGTCATTGTAGGAGGTTTTTTGACAGAATCGGATATTGCAGGTTCCACAACTTGGGAAGTAAAATTTGAATCTTGAAAATCGTGGTTACTTTCATATTCCTTAAACACTTTACCACTGTTACTGTGCGCGTTCGAGCGTAGCTTTCGTGGTGAATTTATTGTAAGATTCTCCAGCTGGCTCGATAGTTCTGCCTCCTGCGTATCCATATCCATTTCGGTATGCTTTTACTATTCAACCTAGTCGGCAATTTTTTCACCTGAATATTGTTGAACACTTCTGGCATCCTAGATACTCATCTGTATTTATTCATTATCTGTTGTGCATCGTTAATAGCATTCCAGTAAACAAGTTTAGGTCACTACCCGCATAAGCCTTTTGGCGTTTGGCGTAACCCTCCTCGCGAAAAGAAACGGGACGCAAAAAAAAAAACAACAAAACAAGAACAAAACAAAACAAATAGGACAGAGCCTTAAGGAGCTGCAAGGATCTTCTGAATATTTGGCATCGGCATTGTGGGTGGAAAAAGTGTCCAAATTGGAATAAATTGGTCAGAATAGAGCATTGATTCCAACTATGGACAGAGATATAAGCTACCAGCAAAATTATACCTCAACTGGGGCAACTGCAACTTCCTCAAGACAGCCCTCTACGGACAATAATGCAGATACAAATTTTTTGAAGGTAATGTCAGAATTCAAATATAATTTTAACAGTCCGTTACCTACAACGACTCAATTCCCCACGCCCTATTCTTCTAATCAGTATCAACAGACTCAAGATCATTTTGCCAATACAGACGCTCACAACAGTTCGAGCAACGAATCGTCGTTGGTAGAGAACAGTATATTACCGCATCATCAGCAGATACAACAGCAACAACAACAACAACAACAACAACAACAACAACAGCAAGCTCTAGGTTCACTTGTACCTCCTGCTGTCACAAGGACAGATACAAGTGAGACTTTGGACGATATCAACGTTCAACCTTCTTCTGTTTTGCAGTTCGGCAACTCTTTACCCAGCGAATTTTTGGTTGCATCCCCAGAGCAATTCAAAGAATTTTTGTTGGACTCTCCGTCCACCAATTTCAATTTCTTTCACAAAACTCCGGCAAAGACACCACTTCGATTTGTAACAGATTCTAACGGTGCTCAGCAAAGCACCACAGAGAACCCAGGTCAACAACAGAATGTTTTTAGCAATGTCGATTTGAACAATCTTTTGAAGAGTAATGGAAAAACACCCTCATCTTCATGCACCGGCGCATTTTCACGCACTCCTCTGAGTAAGATTGACATGAATCTCATGTTCAATCAACCGCTGCCGACATCTCCATCAAAAAGGTTCTCCTCCCTGTCGTTGACACCATATGGAAGAAAAATTCTGAATGACGTCGGTACACCTTATGCAAAAGCATTGATATCGTCTAACAGTGCGTTAGTGGATTTTCAGAAGGCAAGAAAGGATATTACCACTAATGCAACATCCATAGGGCTGGAAAATGCCAACAACATCTTACAGAGAACGCCGCTAAGATCTAACAATAAAAAATTATTTATTAAAACCCCCCAGGATACCATCAATAGCACTAGCACACTAACTAAGGACAACGAAAATAAACAGGACATATACGGCTCTTCACCGACTACCATCCAATTAAATTCATCAATAACTAAATCTATCTCCAAATTGGATAACTCTAGAATTCCCTTGTTAGCTTCGAGATCAGATAACATTCTGGATTCCAATGTGGATGACCAATTGTTTGATTTGGGGTTGACAAGATTACCTTTATCACCAACACCAAATTGTAATTCTTTGCATAGTACAACCACAGGTACATCTGCCTTACAAATTCCTGAGCTACCCAAGATGGGGTCTTTTAGAAGTGATACGGGAATCAATCCAATTTCAAGTTCAAACACAGTTTCTTTTAAGAGCAAATCAGGCAATAATAATTCAAAGGGTCGAATCAAAAAAAATGGGAAGAAACCTTCCAAATTTCAAATTATTGTGGCAAATATTGATCAATTTAACCAGGATACATCATCGTCATCTTTATCATCATCATTGAATGCAAGTTCGAGTGCAGGGAATTCAAATTCAAACGTAACAAAGAAAAGAGCAAGTAAACTCAAAAGATCACAGTCTTTACTTTCTGATTCCGGATCGAAATCACAAGCAAGGAAAAGCTGTAATTCTAAATCTAATGGAAATTTATTCAATTCACAGTAATATTAACCAAACTTGCATCTCACCTTTTTTTTTTAATCGAAATTTCAAGCATTTTTCTCTCCTTCGCTTAGTCTTGTTTCATCCCATTCAACATTTTTTATTACACAACATTTTGAAAATATCTTAAAAACAAAAAAGAACGATCACAAATTTATGGCACGAAGAATACATACATCAATCGAGGACATTTTTTACATTTTATTTCATAATCATCATTTTTTCTTTTCTTTACTACTATTCTGTGGTTTCATATTGTTCGTCAGGATGTTCATATATATTAAGGAGTTTAAACTATATACATATGATTAGGTAAATAGGTAACTATTTTCAATCAATTTATTATAAGTATCATTAATTGATGTTACTGCCAGATTTTACGATATTCCCTCTAATTTCCGGGTATCCCATAAAAGCAATTCCCCGGCGTATAATTTCATTATTATGACATGGCTGTTAGTATGGTATGGTGCCCATCACATAAGTCACATATCGAGTCGAAATCGGCATTTTTAAAGGAAAGGAGAAGAATCTTGCAAAAGCAGCACTTTCTTTAACTCAAAAATTGAGCCGACCTCCCTATATCGGCTACTTTAAGGCTTTCCGTACCAATTCTTCTACATAAGAATGCCTCAAGCAAGCACATTCGGATCGCACAGTCTAGAAGCTCATCCCTTACACATTCAGCCAGCTGTTCATATCAAACTCAGTAAAGAGGAAAGGTCTCACTACAGGGAGCAATACGATTCATTAAAGTATATTTCAAATTATGTTTCTGTTTTCGACCAAGCGTTAAGCGACAATATTGACTCTAGGATTAGAAAAGAAAATGAAGCCTTACTGAAAAAATATTATGAATCAAGAAAACCTTTTACTTTTACCAGCTTTAGGCAAGGAAGTGTAATCAGTTCTTCTGATTCTTCTACAGGCTTCACTGAGAGAACAAAGACCTACTGTTTTTTGAACGATTTCGTCAGTAATTGCGTAAATGAGGTAGATCCATATACGCTGAAAATGACAGTAAGAAATAGAAACACTGCCTTGAATATGGAGAACCTCGATGATGAACGTAAGAGCAAAGATGATATATACGATTTTGAAGATAATACTGACGACGAGTGTAATGCCAAGTGCCATGGTGCTTTCCATTATTCGTCAGAAAGATTGGAAATTCTTCGCTCACGTTCGACAATATCGTACTTTAAGTATTATAAAAAGCTTTTGACGGTAGACCTAAGGGACAGTGATGTTTTAAAAAGGCATAATTTATGGATGCCAATGATCACTAGAAGATTTAGATTTTTATTAGTATCAAGTTCGAAACCGGAAGATGTAAGGTTAACAACGCCGATTCCAACATTCTTGGAATCCGATTTAGACATTTTCAAGAACAAGACATGTCCACTCTTTATCAATGGTACAGACTGTGTTCCTAGAAGTTATGACACATTTTCGGGTTCTTCTGTAATCGCTTCAATATTTTCAGAATATAAACTTCCATCCCTTTCATATCATTGTTCTGTCGAGTTGAACGACCAATTATTTATTGTCGGTGGTTTGATGGCATGTCATAGATATGATGAGGAAGCGCCTGATCTAAAGGATTTTTACGTGGATGGCATAAAGAATTTACCGCCACCACTAATACCAGAGCTAATTAATAACCCATCCATGATTCCTAATCCTCACTTGTACTGTTTTTCCTTGACTTCTTCCAGACTAACAAGACCTGATATTTCTGGTTACATTCCGCCCCCACTGGTGTGCACCCAGGGCTGTAAATTAACTGAAAGGCATATCTTTTTGTATGGTGGGTTTGAAATCAAGTCGGAAACCCAAGTTGATGATAAGGGAAGATATTTTATAAGAAAAAGAGCTTTTTTGAACAATACTGGTTACATTCTAGATACAGTGACATTCAATTTCTCAAAGATTGAATTAGTCGCTCCTCCGTACCAGTTTGCAATTTACAATAATTTCTCGCCAAGATTTGGTCACATGCAGGCATCAATAAGTAATTCTAACAACAATGTATCCAATGAAAATACCACAACAAGTGCGAAAGGAAGAAGGTCGATAAGCCCATATCGCCAAGGTAATGGGGATCACAAAATAGATGATTTGGTTGGTTCACCAGGAAGTACGGACTATTTAGAGGATGATGCAATTCCACCTGTAACAAACCCAAGGTCTACAGATAGTCTCTCTTCCAAACATTGTAGCACAGCAACACACATTTGCTCATCTGTTAATACCATTCTGATCTTTGGAGGTTATAGTCAGACTGGTGACGACAAGTATGAAGCTATGAATGACATGTGGAAGATAAATATCCCTGTAGTTTCTCGTGGGAAACGTAATTATTATAAATTTGCAGATACTGTAACTGCTACTAAGATCCCTATTATTGATGATCCAGAATTATGGCCGAGCAGAAGAGCCTTTTCAGCGTGCTGTGTACCAGATTATTTTACCAAGGATGTTGAACCCATAGAAACGAGATTACTGAGGAACTTGAAAAATGACTTCTCCATCGATTTGGAAATACGCCCAGGAAATAAGCCTTCTCAACCACTTTTTCCGAATATCCCACATTCAAGGAAGGAGAAGAAGAGTGGTCGCGATAGTATGCATATTTCCAATTCTAGTAATAGTACTAGTGAAGACACTTCTTCAAAGTCTACCAGGAATACCACATCCAGTCCTCCCACAAGCCCTAAGCATACACCACCATTGAATCCATCAAAAAAATGTGCATCAATCGGAAGAACTATTGCGTTCCACGGAGGTTCGGATGGCTATGACGTTTGCAGCGATATGTGGTGGTTTGACTTCGATTCCGAAACCTGGACTAAAATAGACCTTTATGCCAAAACACAAGAGGAATCTGATGGTTTGGTACCTATCAACTTATGTATGGTAGGACACTCAATGACAACTGTAGGCCACAAGGTTGTGCTTATCGGGGGTCTACGACAAGGTGATGTTGACCGAATATACCGGGACGAAACTCTTCCTGAAGAAGTAATATCGGGTGTTCCACTCGGAAGTGGCGTTATAAATGTCGTGGATTTAAATACACAATGCCTTCAAGGTTGCAAGCTAATACGAAATGATGGAGATACTAAAGAATCTGTCATTATGGATTCTCATATCGGCACACCCCACCAAGTATTGACCGTCGCAGGTACTATAGAACTGGTCAAAGGAACCATGACCTTAATAGGAGGTGTAGTAGCCGGTCGCGAAGACATTTCGAGCCTTTACTTGAGAGGAGCTGTCTTACAATTCATTCTACCAAGCATGAATCTAGCCAACTAATTAATTCCGCGGGGCGGGGTTCGGATAATCCTTATGTGACAAGAGTGACTAAAGGAAAACGAGAAAATTTTTTCGTGGAACTTGAAAAAAAAAAAAAAAAAAAAAAAAGAAAACAGAACAAGTGAAGAAGATAAAAAAAAGGTTCTATATCGCACTATACAACAATAGTAGCGTTTCCCGTGTTCTTTTCCCGTCATTAAATATATTCAAAAGTTGTTGCACATTTGATTTTACAGAAGTAATATACACTGATTGTGCGTACGGTTAATTCGCAACTAAATTCAATCAGTACAAGAAAAATTTTTATTCCGTTCCATCATTATTGAAAGATAAACTATCATATTGCGATAATAAACTAAAAGACGCTAGGATACTGCCTTCGGATATAAACATTTAAGTTTAATTTATTACTGTTTTTTTAAGGGTTTAACAGCAACATTTCAGTTTCTATAATACAAATAAAAAAAGGAAGACTAATATTGACCGAAAAAAAGTTATGTTAAGTCCTGAACGTAGACCATCCATGGCAGAACGCCGCCCATCATTTTTCAGTTTTACTCAAAATCCAAGTCCTCTAGTTGTCCCGCATTTAGCCGGTATTGAAGACCCTTTGCCAGCCACTACACCAGATAAAGTTGATGTTTTAATCGCAGGGACTGGTATGGTAGAGAGTGTATTGGCTGCTGCATTAGCTTGGCAAGGTTCCAATGTCCTTCATATTGATAAGAATGATTATTACGGTGACACTTCAGCCACACTAACTGTAGACCAAATCAAAAGATGGGTAAATGAAGTTAATGAAGGCTCAGTAAGTTGCTATAAAAATGCGAAGTTGTATGTATCCACGCTAATCGGTAGTGGTAAATATTCTTCAAGAGATTTCGGTATTGATCTTTCCCCGAAGATCCTATTTGCAAAATCTGATTTATTATCCATCTTAATCAAATCAAGAGTTCACCAGTATTTAGAATTCCAATCTTTATCTAATTTCCATACTTATGAAAATGATTGTTTCGAAAAACTAACAAATACAAAGCAAGAAATATTCACGGATCAAAACCTACCACTAATGACAAAGAGGAACTTAATGAAATTTATCAAATTCGTACTCAACTGGGAAGCACAAACGGAAATATGGCAACCCTACGCGGAGAGGACCATGTCTGATTTTTTAGTGGAAAAGTTTAAATTAGAAAAACCACAAGTCTTCGAATTAATCTTCTCAATTGGGTTATGTTATGATCTCAACGTAAAAGTACCAGAAGCTTTACAAAGGATTCGTCGATATCTAACTAGTTTCGATGTTTATGGACCATTCCCTGCACTATGCTCCAAGTATGGTGGGCCAGGAGAATTGTCGCAAGGGTTTTGTAGATCTGCCGCTGTAGGTGGCGCTACTTACAAACTCAATGAGAAATTGGTATCCTTCAACCCTACAACTAAAGTGGCCACATTCCAAGATGGATCCAAAGTTGAAGTTTCAGAGAAAGTGATAATATCGCCTACGCAAGCACCTAAAGACAGTAAGCATGTCCCTCAACAACAGTACCAGGTTCATCGTTTGACCTGTATAGTTGAAAACCCCTGTACTGAATGGTTCAATGAGGGTGAATCGGCCGCCATGGTAGTCTTCCCTCCTGGCTCTTTGAAATCTGGTAATAAGGAAGTAGTACAAGCCTTTATTCTCGGTGCTGGCAGCGAAATTTGTCCAGAAGGAACTATTGTATGGTATTTATCGACCACAGAACAAGGCCCACGTGCTGAAATGGACATTGATGCCGCTCTAGAAGCTATGGAAATGGCCCTGCTAAGGGAATCGTCTTCAGGTTTAGAGAACGACGAAGAAATTGTTCAACTAACGGGAAATGGTCATACAATAGTAAATTCAGTTAAGTTAGGCCAATCTTTTAAGGAGTATGTTCCTAGGGAAAGATTACAGTTCTTATTTAAACTTTATTATACCCAATACACATCCACGCCACCCTTTGGTGTAGTTAACTCCTCCTTCTTTGATGTAAATCAAGATTTGGAAAAAAAGTATATTCCCGGTGCGAGTGATAATGGCGTCATATATACAACCATGCCTTCTGCTGAGATATCGTATGATGAAGTAGTCACCGCAGCCAAAGTTTTATACGAAAAGATAGTTGGCAGTGATGATGACTTCTTCGATTTAGATTTTGAAGATGAGGATGAAATACAGGCTAGCGGCGTTGCTAATGCGGAACAATTTGAAAATGCCATAGACGATGACGACGATGTCAATATGGAAGGTTCCGGTGAATTTGTAGGTGAAATGGAGATATGACGAGCAAGACATATTCTATTTAGTATTTTTTTCCCTTCAGGAAACGGTGATTAATATCTTCTTACAAGTTAATGAATAGTATATATATGTAAAAAAAAATTCTGCTTCATGTATATACGCACCTCGTTATTGAGGTATTGCGAATGTAGCAGTTGAATAAGCAAAGACGAGGTTTGTACATCTTGGCATATTAAATGGTTATTTCGGGGTTTGTTTCGGCTCAACGGTGATATAAAAAGAAATCCAGTACTGTTTACCATTGTGCATCCGTACATTTGATTTGTTTACAACATCTTCACATTTCCATTGTGGAATCATTTTATTTTTTTCAGAATACCTTACCCGCAAGCAAACTTTCAAGCAAACTTACAATTTGCAAAATTTCATCGAATTCTCCGCAGGACATATTATAAAAGTTATGTCATCTCTTATCACAACAGGTCTATAAGTGTTCCTTGTTCAATTGTTTTTCCCAATTCAAAACTCTTCACGGAGCAGTTTAATTATCTTACTGTCGAAGAAGTCAAAAACTAGACTATATATTATTGAGAAGAAAAATGTCTGACGTTGAAGAAGTCGTTGAAGTTCAAGAAGAAACTGTTGTTGAACAAACTGCCGAAGTTACTATCGAAGATGCTTTGAAGGTTGTTTTGAGAACCGCTTTGGTTCACGATGGTCTAGCTAGAGGTTTGAGAGAATCTACCAAGGCTTTAACCAGAGGTGAAGCTTTATTGGTTGTTTTGGTCAGCTCTGTTACTGAAGCTAACATTATCAAGTTGGTTGAAGGTTTGGCTAACGACCCAGAAAACAAGGTTCCATTGATCAAGGTTGCTGATGCTAAGCAATTAGGTGAATGGGCTGGTTTGGGTAAGATCGACCGTGAAGGTAACGCCAGAAAGGTTGTCGGTGCCTCCGTTGTTGTTGTCAAGAACTGGGGTGCTGAAACTGATGAATTGTCCATGATCATGGAACACTTCTCCCAACAATAAACGGTGTGATGTTCATTAGTACTTTTTCTAGAGTTAGATCACATAATAATATATAGTTAAACTTTTATTTAATTGTAAGTTATATGTTATAAAATTACCAAATGCTGAATGAAGTTCTGCGTTTTCTGCGATGCTGGATATTGACTTAAAAAAAAATAGGAATATCCTTTGTTGGATACTTGCAGTGATTCTCTTCATCCTCACTTTCCCTGTTTTTATTGTTTTCTTCTTCAGATGGTAGTTTAATTTTTTTCCCATTCAATTGCAGCAAGTTGTCATTTGAAGTTTCATTGCCTTTATCTGTACCATATCTTTTTCTTATAGTTGATTTTTTAAAACTATTACGATTGCCAAGTTCATTAGTCTCCATCAGGAGTTCTATTTCTGTCTGTGCTGCCTCATCTATGGATTCTTTTTCTAGCATGCAAACCTCAATTACTATACCGGGATAATCCTTGGGTAGCTGCAGTTGGCGAATACTACCTGGTCGATTATTTGAAGGTCTTGTAGTATCAGTGATAATGACATCGTCTGTTTGACTTAGAATATTTACACTCAATACGCCATGAACATCCATCCTGAAAAGGACTTTGCTTGCAATTTTAGTACTCTTTCTGATTTTATCAAACGAGGTGAAATCGAAGAACCCAATTACAGCAAAACCATCTATTACTGTTGTGGAATCTCCGTCAAATACTTGTAACTTCTCTAGTATGGATCTGTTACTGGGTAATTTTATTTTAGAAAATCCTAGCTGAGATTTAGATATCAGGGCAAATACATTCTCATCATTCGCCTCGGTCTTTGCATATACATAGCACTCTTTGCATCCGATTTCTTTTAGATCCTTTAAGGCTGAATGAAGGGCTTCGCCCTTAATAATTGCCTCAAAGCTTATCCTTTCTCTATCGAGTTCTAGTCCATTAGTATCAAAATCCTTAATTAAGTAGGTAGAGTACTCCACTCTCTCAGAAATGAACGAGTCTTCAAATATTAGTACAAATGGTGATCCATGTCCATCATAAGATAAAGTACACTCAACAATGTCATCCGAATTCCTGTTCATCACGCTAACGCTATCTAAGATATGATTTATTTTCACACAAAGTTTCATGTGATCCTCAGTTTCATTTCTATACGAATAAGACATAAATAGCTCCCGAGATAACAGTAGTTGGATTTTTATCACATGATTATTCTCCCTGACAAATGACAGCCCATCAGCATCAATGAATATAAGCACATCGTCTTTAGAACCAAAAGGTGTTAAACAACTTAAAGCAGTTGTGATATGTTCTAAGTGCACCGTTGAGGCAGAAAACTTGTTCGCTAGCTCACTGTTGATTCGCATAGTTGAAATCCTTCAACTACTTTGTTTCCACACCGTTCTGTGAGATTGATTTGTATAATCACATTTTTACCGGTAACGTTAACTTTTGTTACGCGTCTCTAGCCACCTTAGTGTTTATGTAGGAAAACTTTGATGGAAAACTAAAATATATCAAAGGAACTTTGGTTGCGTATATAGGGTTCTTAAATGTTTATTTATCAATTTCTGCCAGAGAAAGTGTTAATAATAATTCTCTAAACTATATCTCTCCGTTGTCCTAACACCACTCCTTCAGTAGCCTGAGATGCACCTTTCATATAACCGTATTCAAAAGTGCTCCATCCAGTACCATCTTGTAGATGTTTTGGTTTAGACTTAACCGGGGGTCTTGGCTTCTTTGTTGACAGTTGTGGTCCTAGAACTGGAAATCTATCTGGATGTTTTTTGTTGGCGTAACGAGATAGTGACTTCAACGTTTGGAAAACAATGGCAGGATCCTTTTTCTCAAAAAGATCAATTGTCTGAAACAGTTCATCTTCAGGCACACCATATTTTCTCGAAAATGATAAAAATTGGGAAATTTGATCCATTTGAACAAATGGCATTTTAGAGCTCTTCCAACTAATATGGTTAGCTTCTCCTGTGTCTGCTTCATATAAAATATTTGCCAGCTTACATAGGACTGTTCCATCTTTCAAGCATTCCAATAAGTCTCCAGGAGGAGCTATCTCTTTTAGGACAGATTTATATACCCATATTTTGATATTTTGAATTGCTTCCGGTGAAAATTTGCTTTCTCTTAGTTGTCTCAAATCTTCATCTAAGGATGTGACATCTGCCTTCTTATCGTAACTCATCGGTAAACTTTAGCTGTACGCTTACAAAGAAGTCATTTACTTAGACACTACTTATATCTTAGCTTTACTATTTGCGTTTATACTCCTTTTGGAACTCCACGGATGTCCAATTACACGTGATGAATGGGTGTTCAGCATATGTTACAACTATAATGCATGACATGATGAATATGTAGTGGTAATCCATGCTGTATTTTGTTATTACTGTAGCATGGTATTGATGCATTTTTAATTTTTATAATGCTGCTATGGAGCGATCCATATCGACGACAGCTTTAGTTCATGGCGGTCCATTTATATTTTTGTGCCCGAATTACTGACACATTTAAAAAATGATGCAGTGTCAATATTTTGGAAGGATGATGAAGCAAAGTCGTAATGCTATTTTAAATAATATTTAACCTCTCTGATTTATAGATGTAAAGAGAATAAGTATGCTTCCCATTAAAGTCTTCTCTTTATCTCGGATTTTTGTTTTGCTAGCAATCTTCCGACAAATACACGCTATTTCCATTAACAGCTCTACTTTCCAGGTTTCTAACTCTTTTACACTACTGAACAACGCATCGACTCTATTCCCAGTACCATTTGATGCATATACTAAAGAATATCTAAGGACTTCGGCTCTGTTGACTTGTGCTAAAGACTCACAGTTTTCTGCATCGTATTTCGAAGCTGCTTTTTTCCCGAGAAATAATACTCTATTCTTTAATGTTGAAGCACAAACAATTATGAGCGAAAACATAACCATCAAGGCAGAATTGATTGCATATGGTCTCAATGTTTATACCAAAGTTTTTGATCTATGTGGAATCCAAGATAATTTATTATGTCCGTTGAAGCCGGGAAATATAGAACTCATGGGAAGTTATTATGTTGAGGCCGCGGTAGCTAGCCAAATACCAAGCATAACATATAATATACCTGACTTAGACGCATATATTGTGGTGACAGCATACTCCACTATTGATAAAGAATTTACCAAACCTCTAGCATGTGTACAAGTGATGTTATCAAATGGTAGAACAGTCCAAACAGAGTATTTATCGTGGAATCTAGTGATATTGACAATTTCCGGAATTATGTTTTCAGTGGTTTATTCTTTGCAAGGTTATACGGTTACTTCAACAAGACTGGCGTCTTATTCAATATCGCTACTTTTATATTTCCAAAATTTGGCTATTTTAGCTATGATTAGTGTATCATTTTTACCGCCTATTGTCGCCGCTTGGACTCAAAATTTCCAATGGTCAATGGGAATAATAAGGATAAATTTTATGCAGCGGTTATTTGACTGGTATGTTGTCGCAACATCTGGGTCCCCCACCGTTGTATACCGCAATAAAGAAGTTTTATCGATCAGTGTTCAAAAAAGATCCTTGAACAGTAAAATCATATCAGCGTCAAGTAATTTAAATGGTATTGAAAGTTCCCAAAAAAATGATTTATTATACACTTCAAATTTGAGAAATTCAAATGACTATCTGTCAAAAATTTTAGTATTAAGAGGTATTAAAAGGGTGTCTTACAAAGCTGGAATTGAGATATCAAATTTCTTTTTAACGGGATTTTCCTTCTTTATCATATTCATTTGTATGATAATATTGGCGTTTATTATCTTCAAAACATTTTTGAAAGTACTTCAGAAGTTTAAAGTTAAGACAATTAGATATTTACACTTCCACACACATTGGAGTGCACTTTTACAGGGGACACTATATCGAGCGGTGTTCATAATTTATTCTGAGATATCTCTTTTAGCACTTTGGGAGTTCACTCAAACAGACTCAGCAGCTACCTTAGTGGAGGCAATCGTTGTTTTCATTTTGATTACAGTCTTGTTATCATCCGCAAGCGTAAGAATATGGAGGAAGATGATCAAGTCTAAGAAAATATTTGGCCAGCCAAGCTATTTACTCTTCAGTAGCTCGAAATTCTTAAACAAGTTCGGCTTTCTTTACTCTCAATTTAAGTCTACAAAAGTCTGGTGGTTAATGGCGACCTCTGCACACATGCTTATTAGGTCTATACTAGTGGGTTCTCTACAAGCGCACGGAAAATCTCAATCTATTGGTATCTTTTTGAATGAAGCTATCTATCTCATCCTTTTGTGCTGGATGCAACCTTACATGGATAAAACAACCAACTTCTTCAATATTAGTATCCATTCACTGAATTTAGTGAACGCATTTTTTTTCTTATTTTTCAGTAACTTATTTCAGCAGCCCATAGCTGTGTCTTCTTTTATGGGACTAATTTTCTTTTTTCTAAATGCAGCGTTTTCTTTGTATCTCTTCATTTTCATATTGATATGCTTTACGATGGCAATATACTACAAACACCCTGATACAAGATACAAACCTATTGATGATCAAAGACGATCCTTTTTGAAGGGTGAAATGGATGATGATGCGGTTTACGAATCGGTCCCGGAACTGCACGAAATGAAGAAAGCCGTTCTTGAATGCAACGGTATTCAAAAGCCGCAGATCAATAAGATTGACCTTTGTAAACAAAATTCGAACTGTGAATATCTGTATATGTGAATAAATAAAATCGTGACTAATACGTCCGGTAGGGTTTGCCTTCCTGCAAAATTTCTTCTGATTTTGGAATTTGAAAGGTTGTAAGACCATCTCGGAACTAAATATAATCTCCGGAGTATCTCCAACGAAGAAAACATAAAGCGTTGTTAGGACTTAATAGAGGTCAGATAAAGAAAATCTACTGAAACGTATAGAGCGGATGAAATATCACTTTCTGATCTTGCTGAACAAAATTTCTTCGATAAAAGATGTACTTTACAGACGAATCATCACCGGCAATGAATAGAGTAGGTAAAAAAAGGAATAGACTTTCTTTTGTTTGCCAAGCTTGTAGAAAAGCAAAGACGAAGTGTGACCAGGAAAAACCTAGATGTGGCAGATGTACTAAACAAAACCTCTTTTGTATATATGATGTCGCCAGACAGGCGGCCCCTAGGAATCCGAATAAGGATGCCACCATAGCGAGACTGAAAAAGGAGATTCGTTACTGGAGAAATAAAACCGTGGATTTGACTCAAGAAAAGAAAGACTTCTACACTGCATTGAAAAGGCCGACTGAAGAATTAGCTGCTAGAAGGACATGTAAAAGCTTGCAGGAAAATAGCTTTCCAATAAGTCTTTATAAGACTCATCCCAGATTGATTATGACCAAAGTGATGAAAAGAGAAATCAACCCTTTATCTGAGAAGTACTTAATATTTCAAGATACCTTTCTGAAGACATTAATTGCCTCCGTGCTTCTAAGTTGTTCCAGAAACTCCATGATTCCTGCTTTAAATGCAGATATTAGTAGGTCGAGGACACAGCCATGCGTAAAGAATAACGTTGTAAAAATGAGAGAGGTTCTATTGAAAAACTCAAAATACGAATCACAAAGAAAATCCATTAACGAGTTTACGGACAGGCTACTACAGAGAAAGAACCCTGAAGAACAGATTGCGGTAAATAAAGTAATTTCTTTATTATACAGTAACAGGGAATCGTCATATTTAGAGGATACATGCCCCACCGAAAACGACTATTCTGATTTGTTGAAAGGCTACATCAATGAAATCGAGAAAACGCTCCCTCCCAAGGCAATCATTGAACAGTACCTCTCTCATTTCTTTGAGCATATTTTCCACCTAATCCCTTTCGCCAGCAAGGAAATGTTGGAGGAATCAATTCACACAACAGTACAGTATAATGAATTAGGAGAGGTACGACTATCGATGGGCACAACCCTTATACGAAATAAAATGGAGAATCTGTGTATCTTACTGTTAATTTTGAGGATCGCGTATATCTCTTTGACATTTATAGAAGATAAGATTGAAGATTACAGTCCGTATATTACCAAAGAGATGCTAGAGCAATATCCGATTCAAAGCGAAGTAATTTTCCTAGCGCAGCAGATACTTGCATCGGAAAATTGGTGTGCTTGTGCAAATGAAAATACCATTTCATGCTTACTCTATATCTGGTGTGCATTTGTTTTTTCCCCAACTGAGGGTGATTTTCTGTTAGAACAACCGTCGGATGTTATAATTAACCTTGTCATACTAATAGGGACGTCTATCGGATTACATCGTGACCCATCTGACTTTCCAGCCTTGAACCACCCCGAAGCTTCAGACAAAAGGCTGCTAAATTTACGAAGGATACAGTGGCTATCAATTATCTCTATGGCAACTCTGGAGTCAAGCCTGAAGGGTAGACTATTGGTCTCACCCCTTTCAATGATTGATCTTTTCATTGACGTTCGGGATCCCAATTGTGTAGAAATCTATAAAAAAAGGGTTAAGAAGGATCTAACAGGTTCCGAATCGGATGAGCAACTGCTCGAAATCCATGAGATTTTTTTCCATAGGGCTCAATTAGCATTATTCTTGTCTGATTTGAATAATATAACCATTTCATACAGTGGTTCGGTTCCAATGGATACACTAGAAACTTTACGCGTTAAAGCCAATGAACTTTTAAAAAACAAATTTCAGCTAAGAAGTGTGGATATTAACATCTACGACGAAGAGAAGACATTTCAAAAACTAACGTTCAATTCAATTTTGAATTCTATAAGTTTATCGGGCCAGATCTTGGGTAAATTAATGATGTTAAGGGCCTCAATAGCGCTGATGTTATATTTTGAAACACTTGCAATGGAGAGAAGCGAATGCTTATCCTTCTTCTATAAGTATTTTTTTCAATGTTGTGCCGACACCATTTCCCTAATCAGATTTTTTTTCCTGTATTTCAATGGCAGTTACGAGAAAGTTCTTTCTTCTTTAGTTTGTTTCATCACTACAAAAGTTATTCAATTGGCTGTTCCTACCACGATGTTTACCCTTTTGGTCATCATCATGCGGGTAGAGCTGGCCAAAAATATGCTTCTGGTCAAATGTAACGAATGCAATGCCAGAGGTGACATTAGTGACCTCCCAGAAATAAAGGAGAAAATAAAGTCATTGGACACTATCAAGGAGAACTTCGAGAGGCTTTTGTTGGAAGTATATTTACTTGCGTCCCAAAACCTGAGATTTAAATATTTCTACATTTTCAAGATGTTGACCTTGTTTGACGTATTCATTCAAAGGCTGAGGAAAGGTCAATTATTTTCTGGTTTGTTTGTCAAAGTAGACAAAGACTTGACTACCAAAAAAATTGCCACAATGTTGGAGTTGACACTTGGAATTAACTTGGACAAGTCTGACCATTTAATTGATAGACTAAAGGGCAAAAATCTCACTGTTAACTTTACCCTTGATCAATTATACCAAATCATCAAAGAATTTGACAGAATAAAAAACATCGGTGTTGCTGACCCACAAAATTCTCTGAATCCATCAAAACCAAACATGAAAGATAATACACCCACAATTGAACTTTTACTCAACTCCAGCGTGGAAAATGAGAGTGTACCACCGTACAGCAGCTCAAATGACCCTACAAATGTTGGTAATGCCTCCACTTATAGCTTAGCACACAATATTAGTAACCAAAATAATGAGGAAAACATGCCTCCGTCAATTGGTTCGAGTGAAAGTAACCGTGCCGCTCCTAATCTAAACTTTATGCCGATAAACAATAACTACAATAACAGTGGTTCGAACATTAATAACAATGACAATGTTAAGTTACCGAGTAATTTTAAAAACTACTATGACCCTCCCATGTCTTCTTTGGACATATCCATGGATGTTCCCGATATTTTTGGTAGCCTTGATTTCTTCGATTATGACCTACTTTTCCAGAACGACTAGGAAGTCTTTTCCAGTTTTCCTGAGATGTATACGGCCACTTCATTGCGCCTAATACGGTAGAGTGTCGACATAGTTATTCTATCAGGTTGTATCATGACAAGAACTTGTGAGCTTTCCGCTTAGATATGGCTCAAATAATATACTGTAAATTATGGTGCCTTTTGATAGCGCATTGAATTGGGACTGGAAATAATGTCAACTATTGCAGAGATAGAAAAGAAATTCAAGACTTTGTTTTGTATTTATTTAATATATATATTATACATAAGTTAAAAGCGCAGTATATAAGGTAGGTAATATCGCTGCCATCACGGTAGGAACGCCAGTTTATTCCATTTACAATAGGAAGATCTGAAACTAAAACAACGGCCGTGCTTATAAAGCATTACCAGTATGAAAGTCCTAAACAAGAAGGAAGCACCTCCTCCAAAGACGAACCCACCTTAATTATATAACTTTTAATGTCTAGGTTATAAAACATTGACAGCTCAGACGATAGAAAAACATGTGATACGAATCATTTCGCCGTTGTGTGTTTTAAGAAGAAAAATGTTAATGTTAGCAAGACGAAATCACACGTATAAATAAATATAGCAGCACGACCAGCTTGGAAGTTCAAAAAAAAAAAAAAAGTGAAGATAGACAATCATAGGCACAATTTCTGATGGTAGTGAACATATAATGGGCAGACCAAGCTCTAGCAACTTAATGCAGAGAAAGATTTGAAGCTACCGCCGCGTGTTCAGCGTGACTCTCTATAATAGGCCATTTATGTACAAGATCTTCTGCAATCCTATCAAGTATTCGTACTACTATTTTCCCTGCCAATTAGACGTGATGAAAAATATTGCTGGGCTTTGGTTTGAAAACGACTATTTAAATAAATATTACCTTTCCTTTTCTTCAATTGTTTCTCATCTCCTTCGGCCTCCGTTAAGTATATGTTTTTTTACGCGTTGTCAATGACAATACCGCAGGATGCGAATGTGTGACTTCGTAATCATCGGTGTGAAAAATACTCTAACTTTAAACAAAGGTAACATCTAAACTGTCTGGAAATATGCAGCTATTCCCATGTATACACACTAGAAAGAACAGTATTTCCCAGGTCCCAGAAGTTCTCTGTATATGTAGTCCTACCCGTAATTTACCCTTTGAAGAGATAATCTGAGCACTCAGATTTCGACCCTGATGGGGTCACTTTTCTGAATCATTGCTGACATTGCTTCTGAAAAGTGTTGCCTGTGTCTTTATTCCACTTATGAGTTGGTAAGCTTCCTCACAATTTATAATGGGTTCCGATAGCTAAATCGCGTTTAACGAAGATTTCGCCGCCCCTCTAAATCGGTGGCAAAAATAAGAAAGTAAGTGGTAATAGTGGCGGTAGAGGGTTTATTTGGTAGTGCAGTTGTAAAGCTTTCAAACACATTCGAGCGTCGCATCATCAAATTAACAAAAGCATAACTCTTCAGCAATGACATCAATTGGTACTGGTTACGATCTTTCCAATAGTGTTTTTTCCCCCGATGGTAGAAATTTCCAAGTAGAGTATGCCGTCAAAGCAGTCGAAAACGGTACCACATCAATCGGTATAAAGTGTAACGACGGTGTAGTCTTTGCAGTGGAAAAGCTCATTACGTCTAAACTGCTGGTCCCACAAAAAAATGTCAAGATTCAAGTCGTAGACCGTCACATCGGTTGCGTTTATTCAGGTTTGATTCCTGATGGTAGGCACCTGGTTAATCGTGGTCGTGAAGAAGCCGCCAGCTTCAAAAAGCTGTATAAAACGCCCATTCCCATTCCTGCATTTGCAGACCGTTTAGGACAATATGTGCAGGCGCACACTTTATACAACAGTGTTAGACCGTTCGGGGTCAGTACCATCTTTGGTGGTGTAGATAAAAATGGTGCTCATCTTTACATGTTGGAACCAAGTGGCTCTTATTGGGGCTACAAGGGGGCTGCCACTGGGAAAGGTAGGCAATCTGCGAAGGCTGAATTGGAAAAATTAGTTGACCATCATCCAGAAGGTCTTTCAGCAAGAGAGGCCGTTAAACAAGCTGCAAAGATTATCTATTTGGCACACGAGGATAACAAGGAAAAGGATTTTGAATTGGAAATAAGTTGGTGTTCACTGTCGGAAACGAATGGTCTGCACAAGTTCGTTAAGGGCGATCTGCTACAGGAAGCTATCGATTTTGCCCAAAAAGAAATTAACGGCGATGATGACGAGGACGAAGATGACAGTGATAACGTCATGTCCAGTGATGATGAAAATGCTCCAGTGGCTACGAATGCAAACGCTACCACTGACCAAGAGGGTGATATTCACCTAGAATAGGTGACATTCTGATAATACGTTAAGAAGAACCAAAGAGTTGAAATAATATGAACTCACGTGTAACGCCGCGAAACAAAAAATACATTTTAGTACCTTCCATTACATTTTACGTAACTAGATAAACTTCTCATTGTGCACCATCTTATCATTATTACTTGATCGCCTAATACTTTTATTCTTCTGACACCTATTACCCTCCTTTCCATATTTTGGATAGCGGGAAACTAATGAAAAATTTTCTTCCACGCACATTGAAAAATATTTACGAATTATATTTCAATAACATCTCAGTACATAGTATAGTATCTCGCAACACACAGCTCAAAAGGTCAAAGATAATTCAAATGACTACCGAGACTTTCGAAGACATTAAGCTAGAGGACATCCCTGTTGACGACATTGATTTTTCCGACCTGGAAGAACAATACAAGGTCACTGAAGAATTCAATTTCGATCAGTACATCGTCGTTAATGGTGCCCCAGTCATCCCATCCGCCAAAGTTCCTGTTTTGAAAAAGGCTTTGACTTCTTTGTTTTCCAAAGCTGGTAAAGTTGTTAACATGGAATTTCCAATTGATGAAGCCACTGGTAAGACGAAAGGTTTTCTCTTCGTGGAATGTGGCTCAATGAACGATGCTAAAAAAATTATCAAGAGTTTCCACGGTAAAAGACTGGATTTAAAACATCGTTTGTTTCTTTATACTATGAAAGATGTTGAAAGATATAATTCTGACGACTTTGACACCGAATTCAGGGAGCCTGATATGCCTACATTCGTTCCATCTAGTTCCTTAAAATCCTGGTTAATGGACGACAAAGTGAGAGATCAGTTTGTATTACAAGATGACGTGAAGACTAGTGTGTTCTGGAACTCTATGTTCAATGAAGAAGATTCTTTGGTGGAATCTAGAGAGAACTGGTCTACCAATTATGTTAGATTCTCCCCAAAGGGTACCTATTTGTTTTCTTACCATCAACAGGGTGTAACTGCATGGGGTGGTCCAAACTTCGATCGTTTGAGAAGATTCTATCATCCAGATGTAAGAAACTCTTCCGTCTCTCCGAATGAAAAGTACCTGGTCACTTTCTCCACGGAACCAATCATTGTAGAAGAAGATAACGAATTCTCTCCATTTACCAAGAAAAATGAGGGTCATCAATTATGCATCTGGGACATTGCTTCTGGTCTGTTGATGGCAACTTTCCCAGTGATAAAGAGCCCATATCTGAAATGGCCTTTAGTTAGATGGTCTTATAATGATAAATATTGTGCTCGTATGGTTGGAGACAGTTTAATAGTTCACGATGCTACTAAAAACTTCATGCCATTAGAAGCTAAGGCTTTGAAGCCTTCTGGTATTAGAGATTTCTCATTTGCTCCAGAAGGTGTTAAATTACAACCATTCAGAAACGGTGACGAGCCTTCTGTTTTATTGGCTTATTGGACTCCTGAGACTAATAATTCCGCTTGTACTGCTACCATTGCTGAAGTTCCTCGCGGTAGAGTGCTAAAAACCGTTAACTTAGTTCAAGTCTCCAACGTAACTCTGCACTGGCAAAACCAAGCTGAGTTCCTGTGCTTCAATGTCGAACGTCACACAAAGTCTGGTAAGACTCAATTCAGTAATCTACAAATTTGTAGGTTGACTGAAAGAGATATACCAGTTGAAAAGGTTGAATTGAAAGATAGTGTCTTTGAATTCGGTTGGGAACCCCACGGAAATAGATTTGTTACAATTTCTGTTCATGAAGTAGCTGATATGAATTATGCTATCCCAGCAAATACAATCAGATTTTACGCTCCAGAAACTAAAGAAAAGACTGCCAAGGACGTAATTAAAAGATGGAGCTTGGTCAAAGAAATTCCAAAAACTTTTGCCAACACTGTTTCTTGGTCTCCAGCGGGTAGATTTGTGGTTGTAGGTGCTTTAGTGGGTCCAAACATGCGTAGATCAGACCTACAATTTTACGATATGGACTATCCAGGTGAAAAGAATATTAATGACAATAATGATGTTTCAGCTTCTTTGAAAGATGTTGCTCATCCTACCTACTCTGCGGCTACTAATATCACTTGGGATCCATCTGGTAGATACGTTACCGCATGGTCAAGTTCTTTGAAACACAAGGTGGAGCATGGTTACAAAATTTTCAATATTGCTGGTAACTTAGTTAAAGAAGACATCATTGCTGGCTTCAAGAACTTTGCCTGGAGACCAAGGCCAGCTTCCATTTTGTCTAACGCCGAAAGGAAAAAGGTTAGGAAAAACTTGAGGGAATGGTCTGCCCAATTCGAAGAGCAAGATGCAATGGAAGCTGACACCGCCATGAGAGATTTGATTCTACACCAACGTGAATTATTGAAGCAATGGACCGAATATAGAGAAAAAATTGGCCAAGAAATGGAAAAATCTATGAATTTCAAAATCTTTGACGTTCAACCAGAAGATGCCAGCGATGACTTTACCACCATCGAAGAGATAGTTGAAGAAGTTTTGGAAGAAACAAAGGAAAAGGTCGAATAAATTTCATGAACTTACGGGCTTGTATGTAAACTAACAACAATATCTAGTATAAGTATGAGAATTAGTCTAATATTCATAAATACTACAATAGGCTCTATTATCTTTGTAATCTGCAGGGGTCGCTCTCCTCGTACAAAATTATAAAAGGGTCCTGCGTCCTTTTCTAGTTGCACTTTTCTTTTTTTGTTCTCCGAGAATTTCTTTTTACTGGGCACAATTTTTCCTCTTTTCTTTTTGTTTTAGGCATTATAAAGAAGAAAAATTGGCTTAGAGAGAATATACTTGCAAATTGAAAACTATAGTCACTGTGAGAGATTGGACTAAAAAGCGCAAATTTGAGATAAAGTGGGATCTTCCTGATATTAGCTGTCGTTACTGGTTTTAGCACGAGTTACCGACTATTTTGCGTTTTTCTTTTAAATTATTTTGTTGTCCCTCTTTATCTTTTGCACTGACGCTTTATTAGCCACTAATTAGAGTATCCAGACATTCTTTTTGAGATCACTACTACTTAATTGAAGAAAACATAACCTATTGATATGTCCACCCTTTTTCTGATTGGAATACACGAGATTGAGAAATCTCAAACAATTGTACAGAATGAACACTATTTTGATAGAGTGATTGAGCTTCAAGATTTGGATTCTCTGATGGTAGCATTGTATAAGGACAGAGTTTCGCCTTTTCCAAACGTCCATAACTTTGAAACGGGCGTATCTATAGTTCTTTATGACCCTTCAAAATTTCAATTATCTGTGCGACAATTGGATGTTCTATTCAAGCGATTTTTCCCATCTTTCAATATTTCTGCGATAGATCATACACGAGAGGAAAACCTGCAACGTCTTGAATGTGTTGAGCGTGAAAATAGCATCTGTCGTAATAGAATAACGAGAATTAACCACTGGATGTATCACCATCATGATGATACTCCAGACGGTATTAACAAAAACAGCTATGGTACTGTAAATGGGAATTCTGTCCCCACTCAAGCATGTGAAGCAAACATTTACACTTTATTATTGCATTTGAATGATTCCAAGGCACAACATTTACGAAAGGCATCAGTGCCAAGGCTAATTCGCAACATCGAGTTTATGTCTTTTTTGTCAGATCCAATAGAAAAAATTTCTCAAGAGGGATCACATTATTGGAACATTCTATCAACTTGGGACTTTTGTGCTTTATCATTAAGCACTCAAGAATTGATTTGGTGCGGGTTCACGCTTATCAAAAAGTTATCTAAGGATGCAAAAGTACTCATTGCAGATAATAAGTTACTGCTACTACTATTTACTTTAGAATCATCCTATCATCAAGTTAACAAATTTCACAATTTTAGGCATGCCATCGATGTCATGCAAGCCACATGGCGATTGTGTACATATCTTCTTAAAGATAATCCTGTACAAACATTACTGTTGTGTATGGCTGCCATAGGTCATGATGTCGGTCATCCTGGGACTAACAATCAACTATTGTGCAACTGTGAATCAGAGGTTGCTCAAAATTTCAAAAATGTCTCTATCTTGGAGAATTTTCACAGGGAATTATTTCAACAATTGCTATCAGAGCATTGGCCTCAATTGCTATCTATCTCCAAAAAAAAATTTGATTTTATTTCCGAGGCTATTCTGGCCACAGATATGGCATTGCATTCTCAGTATGAGGATAGATTAATGCATGAAAACCCAATGAAACAAATCACTTTGATATCTCTAATTATTAAAGCTGCAGACATCTCTAATGTGACGAGAACCTTGTCAATATCAGCACGTTGGGCATACCTCATTACTCTCGAATTTAATGATTGCGCTCTTTTGGAAACATTTCATAAAGCTCACCGCCCAGAACAAGACTGTTTTGGCGATTCATACAAGAATGTTGATTCTCCGAAAGAAGATTTGGAATCAATTCAAAATATTTTGGTGAACGTAACAGACCCTGATGATATTATCAAAGACCATCCGCATATTCCAAACGGTCAAATATTTTTCATTAATACGTTTGCTGAAGTATTTTTCAACGCATTAAGTCAAAAATTCTCAGGATTAAAATTTTTAAGCGATAATGTCAAAATCAATAAAGAATACTGGATGAAACACAAGAAACCACAATAGCAAGAATATCAAAATTTCTTGTACCATTCATTGTATAAACATATAAATATATACATTTACTACTAGTATATTTCCTTTTGTGAAGTATTTGTGCTAAAATTCATTACCCATTTTATTTTTTTTTCAAATATGCGTTCTTCCTTTAATATTGTATAATAATAACCCAGTTGATTATGGCTATTGTCTGTTTTAAGTGATATATATATATATAGATACATACATTAAATTTATTTTTCTTTGATTAAATTAATGTTTTTTAGTATAGTGATACATATTTCCCGAGTTAAAAGTTAAGTAAATAGTTTTATGCCATTAAACGGTGCAAAAACAGGTGTAATCTAAAATATTAAACTCCATAAAAGAAAACGTTAAAATTACAAAATAAATGAAATATGTTCCCTGTGTTGGTATATGCAAAGTAAATAAAAATTAAATCTTTATGCAACGTCAAGACAATCAACTTTATTATGCCAGATTTAATAAGCAGATCTATCAATTAAATCACGTTCTTTGTAATCAATAACGATTCCAAAAGCCTTCAACAATTTTCTCCTTGCACCCAAGGCAAGAACGCCTTTTTTTTCTAAAGTCTCGTCATCTAAGTAAATCAATTCGATCCACGGGGTTCCGCTTAAGGCATCTGAATACTTGTGTAGTCTTAACGATTTTAACCACATGGGTATATTTTTTAGTAGCTTGGGGTCTGTCAAACTCTTTGGATTCATCGAAGAGTTACTCGATAAAGGAGTGTTTCCGTTAGATGATGTAGATGTCGATGTGGCACTTGTAGGACCAGCATTAGGATGCGTAATGGTATTATTGAACACGTTCTGGTTGGACTTATTCAAATCAGTTCCTGATGGTCTTGAAGTATTCGAAAAATATGAGGTGGTATTATGCAGAGGATGATGCAATGAATGATGGTGATGAGAATTGTACTCATTTCCCATGTTAGACCTTTTCTTTGGTTGGAAAAAAGAATGGGAACTTGAGAGAGAGTGAGAAAGATAGTTGGGATTCTCTGATGGCAACTTTTTATATTTGGTACTGTTACCGTTGTTGAATTGTTTCTGGACAGGAATGAGATTTGGGCTTGAATTAACATGAGGCTCAGCCGACTTGGACCTTTGACTAGCGTCGGTGATGTTGTCATATATGGGTTGGCTAATTGGTATTGAATGTGGCTGAGGGGACCAATTTTGATACAACAAGTTATCGGTATTTTCAGGGTCATTAGTTATAGGACTTGAAGAAAAGACTGAATCAATATTCAAAATTTGTGTGTCATCCCTATTAGGTATAGGTGATGCAATTGCAGGTAGCGGTGGGGAGATGAAGGGAGTGTTTGTCAAAGTCTCTATTTTTAACTTAGTATATTTCAAAACATCATCATTCAAAATGGAAAGGATATTGTCCATTACAGTATTTTGTTGGCTGCTGTTCAGCATGGATATCCAAGAACATAATTGGTTGATGTCTTGGCTGAAATTGGTGCCCATGTTCGGATCGTTTTTTTGGGATTGAGACTGTTGTTGCGATTGACGGGATTGCGGCAAAGGAATTGAACCACTCTGCGATGGAATACCCAAAATATTATTTGGAGATCTCTGAAATGAATCCAAATACATAGATGTTGAAGATAAAGTAGATTGCAACGCCTTTGGAGATTGCATCATGGGGGAAACGATAGCAGAACCAGCTGCTGTAGACGAAACTGTTTGAATATTAAGGGAAGGCAACGACGCCTGCTGTTGCTGTTGTTGCTGCTGCTGTTGTTGCTGGAGCGGCTGAGCCCTGGTTCCCGCAGTGTCTAGCATAAAGGATTGCTGATCAAGCATGTCATTGAGTGACATACTATGGGATTGAGGGGACAAAACATTCGCGGTCACGGATGAATTGCCCTGGTTATTGCCAGAATTGCTGCCCGGATTGTTCTTGTTTATGGCAGAAGATTGTGGTGATAGCAAAACGGCGCCTGGATGAGCTCCTCTAGACATGTTATATGGTGACTTGGAACCTGTGGGGAATTCCTCATACGGATGTTTCATGATTTCTTTGCTGACAATTACTTTATATGAACAGTTTTTCTCTTCTGAAAACAATATCTATAGTATATACAGTGATCTAGATTGCCCAAGGGACGAAGTACCAGTGTGACTGCAAAACACAATGTATTCGAGACAATCCTATGATAGTAGTAGTAGTCGTTGTTAGATATCTCATCGCCAATTTGCTACCAAACTTATTCTGGAAAAAAATAATGAAAAAAATTTGCGTTTTTTCTTTTTCCAACAGATAATTTGCTGTGGTGCACGGTCAAATGGCAGCTGTATAACCATTAACTCTCTCATTGTGGAAGAGGTCTTCTAGGCACAACATCGATGAGAAAGTCAAACATGTCACTCTTTTGCAGGGCCTCTGCGATATCTGCCTTCTGCAAAGTTCGTCTTTTATTCCTTTCTGCCACGCACCAAGCTCTCATAGTCAGTTCTGTAATAAAGATCTCACAGGCTTTGGCGAAAATGATGGGGGCCTCTGCACTAATCATCTTGACATCTTCATCCGTCTTCATGACCTTGCGGATTCTCGCAAATGGTAAGGAATGTGATTTGAAGTCATCTTGATGCTCGGAACCAGGTTCATTCGTAGACTCGATCTCGTTGATTAATTCTTGCCAATAACGGATCATTATCTCCTTGTAGTGGCCCACCAATCCCTGACCAACGTTCCTAAACACATCATACTCTTCATCGTCCTCGTCCATTTCTCCGTCTGCGCCGTCGCTGTTTCCATTATCTTCGCCTTCAAGCGATCCTCGACCACTTGGCGGTAGATTAGCTTGGTCATGGCCCGCCTGGATAGCTTGCAACTCCTGTACCATCCGGAACTCTTCCTCAGAAACAGGTAGCCTCGTATTTTCCCCTTCCCCTTCGTTTTCTTGCAGTTGTTGCTGTTCTGAATATTGCCTTGGCATATTCATTTCCTCTCTCTGAATCATCGTACTGGGTTGCGGTCCCTCCGGGAGCGATTCTTGAGGTCCTTGTCCTTGTTGTGGTGAGAAATTCCTATCAGTCATTATGCGAGTAAACAATCCTGATGCTGCAAATGCGTCACAACTCTTACATTATCTCCTATTCCCCTCTATTCTTCTTCTTTGCTTACGCGGTATTATAGCAGCTAAGGAAGCTTAATCTCCGGAAGCAATCTTAAGGGAGCCGTCCCACGCAAATTTAAGTTTAACTACGGAAAAGGGAGCACAACACTCTTCGATTTTGACATTTCGGGATTTCTACACTCTAGTAAGTATTGCGCTAGGAGGGACCATGATTTACTATGAGGACTTGGCTATGGGGTGCTCAGAATTGCATAAGTGAACTCGAGGATAGCTTTGGGCACTATCACGTACTAAGTGATATGTATTGATATGTAAACCTGCAATGAATGAATGGATTAAAACGGATCTTAATACTGCATAAAAGAGGACGGCAAGAACAGCTGAGAAGCGGTACGCATCTACACAAAGTATGCCAAGAGAATTCAAATCCTTTGGGTCTACAGAAAAGTCTTTGCTGTCAAAAGGACATGGAGAGCCTAGTTACAGCGAAATATACGCTGAGCCTGAGAACTTTTTAGAGATTGAGGTGCACAACCCTAAAACTCATATACCAAATGGGATGGATTCGAAGGGGATGTTTACAGATTACGAAATAATATGCCGTACAAACTTGCCAAGTTTTCACAAGAGGGTATCGAAAGTAAGGAGACGATACTCAGACTTTGAATTCTTCCGCAAATGCTTGATCAAGGAAATTTCTATGCTTAATCACCCAAAAGTCATGGTACCTCATTTACCGGGTAAAATTCTCTTGAGTAATAGATTTAGTAACGAAGTCATTGAAGAGAGGAGACAAGGTTTGAATACCTGGATGCAATCGGTAGCCGGGCACCCGCTTTTACAATCTGGTTCTAAAGTTCTCGTGAGGTTCATTGAAGCTGAAAAGTTTGTCGGCTGAAAAGAACTCTTTTACGTGAATAAATAATATAGATTATATAAAAGAATGAATAGAAAAATTTAAATAAATAATGAATAAAATAATTAAATAAATAATGAATCCTGTGATTAAGTTAGCGTGTACTTTGGTCCATCTCCACCTTCGGGTACTTTCCAAGTAATATCTTGTCTGGGCGCCTTAATATCACAGGTCTTGCAATGGATACAATTTTGTGAATTGATTTGCAGTCTCGTACCCACAGGCGATTTTTCATCTTTGACGAATTCGTAGACACCTGCTGGGCAGAACCTCGATTCAACACCTTTCCAAACGGGAAAGCTTCTCTCGGCGTACTTTACCATATCTTGTCCAGGAACCCTCAAGTGACATGGTTCATCATCATCATGGTAGGTTCCGGTTCTAGACACGGAGGTCAATATATCAAAGGATATCACACCATCAGGCTTGGGGTATTCTATCGGTTTGTACTTGGAAGCAGGTTCCAAAATTTCACCGTCATTTTTTTCATCAAATTTCAGTGTCCACGGAACTTTTCCCTTCAATATCAAAGAATCGATTCCAGAGTAGATCATACCACCATATCCACCAAGTTTCCCGCTGAAGGACGGTCTAATATTACGCACTTCGTATAGTTCCTTATATATCGATGATTCTTTGAATGCACTTTCATATGATTCCAAGTTAATAGTTGCCTCCTTATCAAACATAGCCATTTTTGCGTCTTCGTCTTCAACCTCTTCTAAGACAGGTAACCCTTTTATGGACTCAAAGATACTTTCAGCGGCAAGTAATCCACTCTTCATCGCAGTATGAGTACCCTTGATCTTTGGAACGTTCATGAAACCCGCGCTAGCCCCTACCAAAACACCACCAGGGAAATTCAACTTGGGTACAGATTGCAGTCCACCTTCATTCAATGCTCTTGCAGCATAAGCGATACACTTACCTCCTTCTAAAACTTTTGAATAGTATGGATGATGTTTCATCTTTTGAAACTCTTTGTAAGGTGAAACATAGGGATTCTTATAATCTAACCCCACGACAAGGCCCACAGTGACCAGCCCATCACCAAAATGGTACTGGAAACCACCGCCATAAACATCATTTGTCAACGGGTACCCCATGGTATGAGCTGCAAATCCCTTGTTAAAATTCTCCGGCTTGACTTCCCAAACTTCTTTAATACCTAATCCATAAGTTTGGTGCTGTCTGCCTTTTCTTAAATCATATTTTGCCAAGGCTTGTTTTGTTAAGGAACCATGACAGCCCTCTGCTAATACAGTTTGTCTAGCCCAAAATTCCATCCCACGTTCGAAGGTTTCCTTAGGCTTACCGGACTTCGAAATACCAGCATCTTTAGTAATTACACCCTTAACGGCGTTGTTTTCATCATATATGAGATCCGAGACAGCTATTCCGGGGTAAACTTCAACTCCTACTTCTTCTGCCTTTTCTCCTAAATATCCGACGACTTGGTTCAAAGAGACAATATAATTACGTCCTTTATTGATCATTTGAGATGGTTCTGGAACGCTGATGGCCCATTTCCCCTTTAAAAATTTCAAATGTTCTTTAGTTACCAACGTAGCTAACTCCTTTGGTAACGGAATGCCAATGTCAGACTTTTCATCAGGGAATAGTTCTTTCCACACTCCCGGTTCCAATATAGCGCCGGAAACAGTTTGTCCACCCAATACACTGGATTTTTCAAGAACAACGACACGCAATTGGCCTGTTCCTGACGAATTGTCTAACTGTTTTAATTTGATTGCTGTTGCTAATCCCGCAGGCCCTCCTCCAACTATACAAACATCCACATAGTCGCGCGCCCTTGGTTCATTTAACAACTCTTTCTCTTCTTCAGTAAGATTTGCTTTGTTCAAAAACCTACACGACAAGCTAAACTTTCTCGTCATATCTGTCCCTAGAGCCAAATGACGAGATTTTGCGGAAATCGTCATTCGGATCCCTCTAATTAAGTTCTCGTTAGTGAACTTAATCATTTTCCCTTTCCCAGAGTGGATTTTCCTGTCTAGCTTAAGTTTGTTCTTTTATGTGGCCTGAAGTAACAGTAAGTATATAACGTATTGAATAAATTAATTAAGTGGGGACCACTACTACTCAGTCCGCTTGAAAAAGTTGAATTTTTCAGTTAACCTTTTCTTTTCTACAGTCATGGCAAATCGCGATCCATTGGTAACAAAAAATAAAGCTTCCCGCAAATTTCGGATAAACTAACTGTGGGGTAAATGAAGATCAATCCATATATATCCGGAATAACCGAAAACAGCCAAAAAAAAAAAAATTACTGTCATTAACAGTAAATTAGTCCACCTCTAACGGTTTAGTTGTTTTTCATTTATTTATTTATGGTTGTTTATTTATTTAAATATTGTAGTGAAAGTTAGAACTAGCTAAAAATTGTCCAAATGAGAGGAACACATATTATTAGTTGATAAAAAAAAAACAACGACATAGGTGTAGAGCAGCCGTTATGCTCTTGTAAAGGGAGATAAAAATCAATTGAATATATTTTCTAGGTCATCTAATGTGATTGATTCAGGAGATTCAATATCATGTGTCAAAAATCCATTTCTCACAATTTTCATCCAATTCGTAACTTCGTTTCGTGATTCTTGGGAACTTGGGTTTGATTCTCTTCCGTTATCCTGACTGGAATTGATGTCGGATAAAGATTCAGCAGAAGAAGCAGCTGCACTATTAACTGGTGAACTACTACTACTGTTATATTGAGAGCTCTCTGAAGAGCTCTCAATTGGAGTCTGTGTAGAGATTACTTTATGGATAGCAGCCAGTTCAGAAGAGCTACGTGAATTTTTCTTAAACCCATTTTTCGGCAAAAGCTTAGAAAGCCTTGGTGCAGCGGCAGCGGCAGTAACATAAGTATTTGACGATGCATTATGCGACAGAGAAGAATCTGGCGAAATATTCTTGGAGCTTGCAAATGTAGAAAGAGATGCAGAGGAACCCTTTTTGGGGGTGGATAAAACTGATAAAGATTGGGATTTTGTTTGTTTGCCAGGTTTAGTAGTTTTGGTTTTCTTTGGCTCGGTCATTGACTCGTTAGTATCTTCATCCATGTAATTTCTTTTTTTATTATTGTTTTTACTCTTCGATGCCGAATTAGGTGTCAGTAATTGTTGCTGATTATTACTCATCGATGGGGAAAGATTTAGTGACACTGGAGAAGTGGAATAAGGTATGTTGAATTCTGGACTTAATGAAAAGGCCAGATTCCCTACATTCAAATTTTTTGAGAAGGAACTGTTAGAAGACATATTTTTCATGTCCGTCATAGAACTTGAATAACTGTCATTGTTAACTAGCTGGTTACTGCTGGACTCCCTTTTTTTCTTGCCATTTGAATTAAAGTCGCTTGTATCACCGGAGGTCTCCAATTGTTGTTTAAGTTGCATCGTAACAGCTTGAGCATGCTCCTTGTAATCGGGAGATAATATGCCTCTGTATATATAGAGCATCCTTCTAGGAGATGAATTAGACCATTCCCTTGATAAAGCATAAGTTAACGTTTTCTCACCTTTTTCAATTTTTTTAACATAAGCGTTCAGTTTTGCGGAAATTAAATTTGACAACTTGGTTGATAAATTGGACATATCTGGATGTTTTTGCAAAAGCAAGTCACACAGTTGTTTGACGGTCATGCCTTGTTGATTCGGATCCATTTCCCATAATATTAAAAAAACTGCGTGAAGAACGTCATCATCCAGAGGGGAGTCTCTATTTTCGGGTTTTGGCCTCTCACCAGTAACAGGTATTAGCTTAGAAATTTCTAATAATGGATTGTCTTTTTTGGGAGCACCAAAGTCCTTCTTAGGTTTGGTAGCTTTTATTTCCTGAGATGAGGAAAACGAAGAACCGGCCAAATTATTATCATCAAGGGCCATGCCTGGCTGGTTGCCGATAAGATCCGTGCCTGGATTCGAAATAGTGTCAGCTCTAGTTGTAAATCCCATTGAATTCAACTGAAATACTGGAGAATTTGAGTTATGAAGAATTTCATTCTCTAAAGTTGGTATTTGCAAAGGTCTGGAATTTGCCAATGCCATTATAAGTTCTTCTAATCAATTTTTTTATATGGTTTTTTGTCTTTTTTCGTATTTTTTTGTCCTTTTCTAAAATACTATAGCAAAGCAAAAAAAAAAGTAAAAAAAATTTGATTTATGAAAAGTTGAAATATCCTGGAAAAATTAGTTAAAACCTCCCAATATTTCTGTAGTTATTGATTGATTGCCCGTTTATTTTCTATTTTGCTGATATTGTTTCTGCTAACGTTTCTTTATATAATCCCGCTTGCTGACACAGAAGTGACTAAAAAAGGGTAAAAAGGGAAATTATTACGAAAAGGGCAGTCCAAAGCAAATAAAAAACAATGGAATAGAAAATAAAAAAAATTAAAACTCAAAATAAAATGTATTCCAATGTAAAGGAAAAAATAAAATAATAGGAAAAAAGAAACTATTATTTTAAAGCCTTCAATAATGGAATGCTGAAAAGAAAAGTTATGATTTTGGTAATTTGAGTCAAATAGTCAATCAATGACTTTTTGTTTTTGGTTTTTCAGAAATAGAAATTACCAAGAACCTTAATTGATAAAAAAAAGGGGAGCTTGAAGGGAATACTGATAATACAAACAATATCGTGTAAAAAAAACCTACGTAAAAAATTAAATCAAGCCAAGCGAGAACAGAAAAAAAAAATGAAGTAAAATATTGGACTGGAATATGAAAATTTTAGAAAAAGAACTAGCCGGGATAAAAGTACAAGAAAAGGAGAAGAAGAAAAATTTTTGACTTCTCATCGCATGGGTTTTCAGAAAATTTTCTTATCAAAAATTTCATCGGGCGTATGATTTTCGTTTTTTTCTGCGTCGTTCCTTCACAAAGTATCGAAAACCCCAAACAAAAAAAAATATAAAAAAAAAAAAACACCCTTGCACCCATAACATACGGCGAGATGTAAGGTAGGTATAGCAGACTTAGATATTGCGTGCGAATCAGTTTGATTCGCAAGTAAAATCTTCATGCGCATTAGTATAGAGCGTTGGAAGCAGTTAACATAGTATTTCGGTTTTTTTTCCCTTTCATAAAAAGGATTCTTCTTCCATAATCCCTTGCGTGAGTTGAATATGAATGAAACTCGTTGAACTAGTGAACAACAAGTGATTGTATGCTCATATTTAGTACTAACATTTCAGCATTGTATAATCCTTTCTTTACTTTCAGGATAAAGACATACATTCTACGTATGATCAAGAGTAAGGAACAAGAATATTAAAAAAAACGAGATGAACCTTGAGTATATATATATATATTTACACCAATGTGCCCTACGAAAATAGTGAAAAAAAAATTTCAGTTGCAACCGCGTTTTGTCCGTTAGTATCTTTTGTCCGTACACCTCGTACTAAAAAAGAAAACCAGTCCAAAAAGAAAGTCAAACGGTCCAAATCGGAAACACCGACGCTCAGCTTAATAAACATTGTGTAGAGCCAAGCGGAAAAGAATACCATTTAGCCGCCGATGCAGAAAACCGGTATATAGAGCTGAAAACAAAGATTGAACTCTCCAGACAAGTTAGAAGTAAAAGCAAGTAATATATAAGTTTTATAAGTGAATATTCGGTCGAAGGTAGTGTCAAAGTTACATCACCAAAACTACTTACTATTGAGGAAATATCAGGTGTGCCAATACGTTAATTGATCTGTGAATAAAAAACGAAGTTGGAACATTGTATTACCTTTCAAATATGCCATAAAAGGTTGCTCGTCGACTAAGTAATTAATCGATTATAAGAGGGAAAAAGCGGGGTAAGTAAAATGTAATATCATCATATACGATATACATACCGCCTGTGGAATCGTTCAATTGCTACACATGTCTAACTAAGGACGTACTGTCTATATGTTTGCTTAAGTTGGCTCTGCACAAAATAATATCAGAGCCTTCCACTGGGATACAGATGCTTTCCCATAATGCTTTAAGGGCCTTTGATTGTTCAAAGGTGATTATTTCACGAAGATGTCTAACCTCTTCAACATCGATATACCAACAAAGCAGCGTTCACTTACAAGAAACAGATGATGGACATTCAGGAAATAGAGAAAAGCACGTCTCACCGTTTGAAAGGGTACAAAATTTGGCTGCTGATTTGAAGAACGAGTTGAAAGCTCCAGATTCAGATATCAATGAAGTTTTTAATGACTTTAAAGATAAGATTGAATCGTTGAAACAGAAATTAAGGAACCCTTCACCTATGGAAAGATCACACTTGTTAGCGAATTTTTCTTCGGATCTCCTACAGGAATTAAGTTACAGAAGCAAAAATATGACGCTAGATCCTTATCAAGTATTAAACACATTGTGCCAATACAAATTGGCACGCTCACAACATTTCACGATTGTTTTAAAGTACCTTCTATATAATCAATCACCACAGGACGTTATTGCCTTATGGGTGAAGTACTTGGAAACCATTTCCGAAAACCCAGTGATCTTACTTCAAAATAGTTCTTCTCGTGCACATATGCAAAATATTGCAATTACCACCATTGCTTACTTATCTTTACCAGAGAATACTGTGGATATCAATATTCTGTATAAGATTTTACAGATCGATCGTAAAATGGGCCAGGTTTTACCTTTTAACATGATTAGAAGAATGTTAAATACAGAATTTAGCTCTCTTGAAAGAAGAGACGTGATTATCAAAAATCTAAACACTTTGTACTATCAATACACAGTACAGGATAGTGATCATTTCTTAAGTCAAATTGAAAATGCTCCTAGATGGATAGATTTAAGGGATCTTTATGGCCAATACAATAAACTTGAAGGTGAGAAAAATGTAGAGATCATAAGCAACTTCATGGACAAGTTTATTGATTTGGATAAACCCGACCAAGTTGTTACTATTTATAACCAGTATAGCAAGGTTTTCCCAAATAGTACGTCGCTGAAAGATTGTCTTTTAAGAGCTGTGTCGCACTTACGAGCTAAATCGAGTAAAGAGAAGTTGGACAGAATTCTAGCAGTCTGGAACAGTGTTATCAAACCAGGAGATAATATTAAAAACACATCTTATGCGACGCTAGTTAACGCACTAACTGATTCTGGAAATTTCAACCATTTAAAGGAATTTTGGGAAGAAGAACTTCCTAAAAAGTTCAAGAAAGATCCCATCGTGAAGGAAGCATTTCTCCTGGCCTTATGTCAAACTTCGCCTCTAAAGTATGACCAAGTCAAAGGGGAGTTAGCAGAGACTGTTAAAACCAAGAAGTTGTTCAATAAAGTTTTATTGCTAATGTTAGATGATGAAAAAGTGAGCGAAGAACAATTCAACACATTTTACTATAACCATTATCCATCAGATGGTGTGTTACCCCCTACTTTGGATACTCTAAGCATTAAAATGTACGCTAATTATAAATTTCAGGCAGAAGATACACGCCCACAATTCGATCTATTGCAAAGTGTTTCCATTAATCCCACCGATTATGAAAAGGTTGAAAAGATTACGAAAGCCTTTATTTCAGTGTGCCCCACTGTCGAGCCGATTCGTCAACTTTACAAACAATTGGGAACTCACTTAAATGCTAGGAATTATGCAGACTTTATTTCCGCAGAGTTTAATAAGCCTGACGGCACAGTGGCCGAGGCAAAGAATTTGTTTTCTGATTTTCTCTCATATCAAAAGACTAGAAAGAGAAACGTGGATAATACGCCTCTAAATGCTTTATTATTGGGGTTCTGTGATAAACTTTACAAGAGTAAACATAGCGAGTACGTTCCCTACATCGAAAAGTACTACAATCTAGCTAAGGATTCAAGTATCAGGGTGTCGAACTTGGCCGTTTCGAAAATTCTATTCAACTTGGCCACATTTGCACGCAATACTCAGCAGTTATCTGACAAAGAGGTTGCTTTTATTAACCAGTTTATGCGAGATTTAGGCACTAATGAGGGTTTTCGTCCCAACCCTAAGGATATTCAAATTTTAAAAGAATGTGATGGAATTACTGTTCCAGAAAAGTTGACTTAATACACTTGTCATAAGAAGACAATAAGAAAAGCTCAGAACCAATTTTCTGCACATATGATGCTGTAACTATATAATGATTTCTTGTATATAACTTCCGTATAATAGTTATTGCTTCCATGCATGATTCTTTCAAAGAACAATACAAAATAAAAATAAAAAAAAAAAAAAAAAATGAAAAAATGAAGCTACAAGTCGGGTAACAAAAAGTATTTCAAGATCTCTAAATATAAGTGGGCAAATAAAGTTAATGCCAAAACTCCATGCTACTTTTCACCTGAACTTATTGGGGGGAGTTAAGTCTATAAGTATCCGTAACGTATGGTAGCGACATCTTCAAAGAGGACGTTGGATCCGAAGGAGGAACATTTGCCTGCTGACAAAACATCCACTAATTCAAGCAACACTATAATATCTGAGTTGGCAACACAAGAGAAATCCAGCTCTAGTGGTACTACACTAAAATTAATAGCTCTTAATATCAAGTCCATATCAGATGAAGATGTGGGATATATCCAAAATGTTGAAAGACTGTCTTTAAGGAAAAATCACTTAACATCCTTACCAGCGAGTTTCAAGAGGTTATCAAGGCTGCAATATCTGGATTTGCATAATAACAATTTTAAAGAAATCCCATATATTTTGACACAATGCCCTCAATTAGAGATCTTGGATCTGTCCTCCAATGAGATTGAAGCATTGCCAGATGAAATATCATCGTTTTGGCAAGATAATATTCGTGTATTATCATTGAAAGACAACAACGTTACTAGCATACGTAATTTGAAATCGATCACAAAATTAAACAAGCTGAGCATCTTGGATTTAGAGGATAATAAAATACCCAAAGAAGAGCTTGACCAAGTACAGAGTTATACTCCATTTCATACGGGCATCCCCAAAGAAGAATATTGGGCAATTGCGATATCACGATATCTAAAAGATCATCCTAACCTATCTACTCCAGAACCTAAAATATCTAGAGCAGCGAAAAGAATGGGATTCATAAATACGAACTTGTCTAATGGAGCAATGAATGAAAACAATATAATTTCACTTGCCCCAAGTGCAAATACAACTATAAGTGCATCTACTGCAATGGTCTCATCTAATCAAACCTCTGCAACATCTTTCAGTGGTACAGTCAATGCAGAATCAGAACAAAGTGGGGCAGTGAATGGTACGGAACTATACAATCACACCAAATATAATGACTACTTCAAGAGGTTGTCGATTTTACCAGAAGAGTCAATGAGTAACGGGCATCAAAAAATATCGCATGCAGAGTTGGTTGTTTCCTGTCGGAAGCTCCTATTTAGTTTTACAGAATGCCAACAAGCTATCAGAAAAATCGCCTCTTTCTGTAAAGAGAAGGCCGTAGCGGTTAATGTAGTATCATTATTATACTCTGTCAGATCACATACTGATAATCTGGTGGAGGTCTTGCAGCAAACAGAGAACGAGGACGAATCGCATGATCAGGCGTTAATCAAGCTGTGCCTCATTATCATCACAAATTTTAAACAAATTATAACATTGTTGAGAAAAAATTTTGAGATTTTTTTCAAAGAAGACGATCTATGCTTCATAAGGATGTTTTATATGACATTAATGTGTGCTTATATGGAAATGTATAATGCATGGTCTTTTATCAAAGAAGATGATCAAGTGTCCGGTTCTGCAAGTAAGGCACCCAAGAAACATTCTTTTTCGAGGCACGAGACATCGTCCAGTAGTATCACAAGCGGTGGAGGACCCGCAGCAGGTACGACCAGTACACATTGTAGCGGAAACATAAAATTACTGCCGAAAACAAGGAGCACAAGAACACCATCTGCATCTGCATTGCTTTCAAATAGTAATATTCTGACGGGTGATACCACTGCTGTTCCTCTTTTATCACCAAATCTAAATGGTGCACACACCCATGGTCCAATTTTGGGACACCAAAATGCAATAAGCAATGGAAGTTCTCAAACGAACATGAATGAAGTAAAAACTACTAGCGATACTATTCCAAGGCAACAGCTGCTTCAGCACAATAAATCCATCAGCGATTCGAAAAAAGAGTCACAGGCGCATGAACCTAAACAGCATCCGGTTATGACTTCTTCAATAATTAACGCATCAAATAGTAATAACGTCTCGAATGTTAATATAACCCCACCACCGATGAATGGTGGTGGTGCCGCGAACAGTAGTGCTAATGTAGTGGAGACAAATATTGATATTCAACTGTATCAAACGTTGTCCACAGTAGTTAAAATGGTGAGCGTTGTATATAACCAGTTAACTTCAGAGATATCCAAGATAGCCATTGCTAGCACCATGGGAAAGCAAATTTTGACGGACTCGCTAGCACCTAAAATTCGTGATTTGACGGAAACATGTCGTCAAGCGATGGATTTATCCAAACAATTGAATGAAAGGTTAAATGTATTAATACCGAACGATTCAAATTCAGAGAAGTATCTGACATCTTTGGAGAAGCTGAAAACGTGGGAGATAATGAATTCGTTCTTAAAAGTAATAATATCAATTCTGGCTAATACTAAAATCGTAATGAGCGACGTGCCTAATTTGAATGAGCTGAGACCTAACCTAGCCAACTTGGCGAAGATTACCAAGGATGTCACTGTGATATTGGACTTGAGTTCATACAAGGCTGTATCAGTAAGCGCCAACTCTCCGGAGTAATATAAAAACTTGCATTGTGAGAAAACGCGAACTTTAGAATACGTAATGGGAGGATCATATACCCCATGGTACTGAAATGTATGCTTTATATATATATATATATATTTATATATTTATGCATGAAAAATGAGGAGTTCGGAAACAGAAGTTTTAAAAGTTACAGATTTATTGTATAAAAAAAAACGCCACTGGTTGAATGTAAATTTTAAAATGAATTGGCATGGTCTAAAAATCCCTCGTAAATCTTGCTTAATTCATAATGGTAACCATGGATACCCTGGGATTCCAAAAATATGGGTAGGCGAACTCTTGTTCGTTCCGCGATACCTTTTAACCTCACAATATCAGTCCCATTCAATCCTGCTATGTTCTTGCTGGCTGAAGACGTTTTAGGGACTTCTTTGCAATTATCATTATCATCAGTTAGAATTACAAATATCCTGTCAAGGATGAAGAAGAGTTTGAATAATTTGGATAAAGTGTCATTAATCTCTGAGTCTTCCATATTTTTGAATGTAAATTTTTCAACGTAATCGATGAGATCGTCGGCAATTTTTATTAAATAGGACCCTTGACCAAAATAACTAGAATATCCGCATGTATCTTTTGGGTTTCGGGAATCTGGGCAATGTCTCTTTTCTTCTGATTGAAGTAAATAGTCTGAGTTTGGAACATGGGCAATAGAATACCAAACGAAGTCAACTAAAGTTTTTAAATCCTGCAGCAGCGGAGTAAGACTGGCATAGCCGTTTTTGATATTCAGGCCCCTGGATTGAACAAATTTTCTTTGAATTTGTAAAAGCTGATCATCAACGTAAGAGATGAATTTGGATTGTTGAGACATTGACAATCTTCTCGGGTGTGACGTTCCATTGTGATCATTTGGCAATAATTCACTCAGCTTTGTGGCAGACGAAAAGGGAGAAGACACGTTTATTCTAGGCTGGAAATCGTCAACATCATCGACCATAGTTACGTCGTTGATTGTGTTGTTAGTTTCATTGTAAACATCATTGAATTCTGGTGTATGATATCTTCTTTTCTTATTACAATTACGCTGCCATATAACGTTGTCTATGTTAGAATTTACGACATCACCTGAGTCTGCACTAATTTCTACATCTGAGTTTGGATCCAAGTTTAAATCATCAATGTCTTTTTCATCTAGATCATTTAAGTTGTTCAAGTCCAGTTGCTCATTCGGTTGAGCATGTAATGGTGTGTTTGGCTCAGACATCAAAATACTGTGTTGAAATCTTTTATTTTTATAATATTTCTTTCCTTACCAGGGCTTGGAGTCTCTACAACAGTTAGCTTACTGTTTATTCTGCCACATTTCCACCCTTTTGTGGGGCTTCTATTTCAAGGACCTTCATTATGGAAACAGGGCGAGGTTGTTTGTTCTTCCTGCATGTTGCGCGCAGTGCGTAAGAAAGCGGGACGTAAGCAGTTTAGCCATTCTAAAAGGGGCATTATCAGAATAAGAAGGCCCTATGAGGTATGATTGTAAAGCAAGTGGTGTAAAATTGTGTGCTACCTACCGTATTAGTAGGAACAATTATGCAAGAGGGGTCCTGTGCAAATAAAAAATATATATCTAGAAAAAGAGTAGGTAGGTCCTTCACAATATTGACTGATAGCGATCTCCTCACTATTTTTCACTTATATGCAGTATATTTGTCTGCTTATCTTTCATTAAGTGGAATCATTTGTAGTTTATTCCTACTTTATGGGTATTTTCCAATCATAAAGCATACCGTGGTAATTTAGCCGGGGAAAAGAAGAATGATGGCGGCTAAATTTCGGCGGCTATTTCATTCATTCAAGTATAAAAGGGAGAGGTTTGACTAATTTTTTACTTGAGCTCCTTCTGGAGTGCTCTTGTACGTTTCAAATTTTATTAAGGACCAAATATACAACAGAAAGAAGAAGAGCGGAATGAGACCGTTGTATAGCTGCAACCTTGCAACCAAAGATGATATTGAGATGGCAGGTGGCGTAGCTCCTGCTCACCTGGAAGTTAATGTAGGCGGCTATAATACAGAGCAGACAATACCTATAGTAAAGCATCAGCTCGTGAAAGTTGGGAGAAATGATAAGGAATGTCAACTCGTTCTAACGAATCCCTCTATCTCCTCTGTTCATTGCGTGTTTTGGTGTGTCTTTTTTGATGAGGATAGTATTCCAATGTTCTACGTTAAAGATTGTTCTCTTAATGGAACGTATTTGAACGGTTTGCTTTTGAAAAGGGACAAAACGTATCTTTTAAAACATTGCGACGTTATTGAATTATCGCAGGGAAGTGAAGAAAATGACATTAAAAAAACACGACTAGTTTTTATGATTAATGATGATTTACAATCTTCTCTGGACCCAAAACTTTTAGATCAAATGGGTTTTCTGAGGGAAGTAGACCAATGGGAGATAACAAATAGAATAGTGGGTAATGGCACTTTCGGTCATGTTCTGATCACGCATAACTCAAAAGAACGTGATGAAGATGTCTGTTATCACCCTGAAAATTATGCTGTGAAGATCATTAAACTAAAACCAAATAAATTCGATAAAGAGGCTCGAATCCTTTTGAGACTGGATCACCCAAATATTATCAAAGTTTACCATACTTTCTGTGACAGGAACAATCACCTTTACATATTCCAGGATCTTATCCCTGGTGGTGATTTGTTTTCTTACCTAGCTAAAGGCGACTGTCTAACTTCCATGTCAGAAACTGAATCGCTATTGATCGTCTTTCAAATTTTGCAAGCTTTAAACTACCTTCATGATCAAGACATTGTTCACCGCGATTTGAAACTAGACAATATTTTGTTATGTACGCCAGAACCGTGCACTAGAATCGTCTTGGCAGACTTTGGTATAGCTAAAGATTTAAATTCCAACAAAGAAAGAATGCATACTGTCGTAGGCACTCCGGAATACTGCGCTCCAGAAGTTGGATTCAGAGCAAACAGAAAAGCATATCAAAGCTTCTCAAGAGCAGCTACGTTAGAGCAACGAGGTTATGACAGTAAATGTGATCTTTGGTCTTTGGGTGTCATTACACACATTATGTTAACAGGGATCTCGCCTTTTTATGGAGATGGTTCTGAGAGGAGTATTATTCAAAATGCAAAAATTGGGAAGCTGAATTTCAAACTGAAGCAGTGGGATATTGTTTCAGATAATGCCAAGAGTTTTGTCAAAGACCTTTTGCAAACTGACGTAGTTAAACGATTAAATAGTAAGCAAGGTCTCAAACATATTTGGATCGCAAAACACTTAAGTCAATTAGAGAGATTATATTACAAAAAGATATTGTGCAATAACGAAGGCCCTAAACTAGAAAGTATAAATTCAGACTGGAAAAGGAAGTTACCCAAAAGTGTTATCATTTCTCAGGCAATACCGAAAAAGAAGAAGGTTTTGGAGTAATCATAGGATTATCTCTTCCTCTTTCAAACTGCGCGTAGTTCAAAATAAAAAGGTATCTGTGTAAAAAAAAAAAAAAGTAAGTCAATTGTATGATTTTTAAGTAAAAGTTGCCCTTTTCTACTAGAAACGGCGAGAAAAATGATAGTAGTGTGCCAAGAAGAATATGAAGTTACTTTTTAAAAGATGTTCGTCTAGTCATATTGGTAAGCTGATTAAGGACTCTTTAATCACTCCTGAAATACTACCACAGCTAGGGCGACAGCCATCATCGCATAAACGTTTACCAAATAACAAAAGAACTAACTCAATAACTGATAAATGGTTGAAGGATGCGCTAACAAGAAAAGATAAACTGAATGAAGATAAGCTCCAAAATGTAAATTTACGATTAAATGTGGTACTGACTACTCTACAGAAGCTTCGTACATCCGATAATCCTGCTTTGTATTTTGCGTTGTTGAATCGTATTGGCACAGGTCACATAAAATGGCTAAATAAAAGTGGCCGACAGATTGATGCATTCCCACCTGATCGGCTGCCTTTGGAATTTTATCATGAGCTATCTAATATGCTCTATAAACTATCGCTTCGGTCCGCAAATGACAAAATTGCACTAGCTAAATTTTCATTGCAATTATTGGATCGCTATTATTTTCTTAAAACCAAATCTTTAACTGTAGAAGGAAAATTTCGGGCAAACATAAAATTTTTGAGGAATTGTACTCTTTTAATTGTTAAATCCCAATCGAACTACTACTTAAGGGCAATACAGCGGTTGTTCGCGGAAAATTCGGAGGGTCAATTATTAGCCAATTTATCCCAGCTGGCATTTTATGTGGAGACCTCCCAATGGACAAGTATGTTGGATATTTTATCCTCATGTGTACCGGATTCTGGTTTAAGAGGTTCGAAGGAGCGTGAAAGAGCTATTCAATTGTTGGAGTTATTTAGTCCATGCCTAGTCAAAAGTCTAAAAGTAATGATAGCACAAAATATGGAGAATGAAGCTTGTCAGATTTTAAGGAGCTTGTCTGAATGGAACTTTCATTTTGATCAGCATGATTCCTCCAACTTGATACAATTATCCCAGAACCATTCTTGCCTCAAAGTTATTGAAACCATGAATGGATTATCATCAACTACCGCTGTCACTAGGCAATTCGGACTTGAAAAATTACCAACTGACGTGAGTTTGAAGCAGAGCATACATATTTTATCAAAAGATAATTTCGAACCTCTCAAGCAAGATTCATTTCTTCAATTTCTATCGTTTAAATTAAGTGATTTGCCTCTGAACTTAGAAGTATGGAAAAAGTACATTAAGGAGGTTGATGACCAAATGCAGGCTGAGTCCAACCTGCATTCCTTAAGAGCTTTTTTTATTGATATGCTACTGTGTCATTTATCTGTGCGCAAGGATTTCGATTTTATGCTTTCATTGGTCGAGCACATAGTATACGAAAAAAATTTATGGCAGCCATTATTACTCACAGATAATATAGTTGGAAACAAAGAAAATTCCACTTTTCATTGCCTCTTTCATGGCGCCTCTCAAGATATTTCTACCAAACTTACTCTACTGGCATTGTATAACCAGTTGAATGAAATCGGCTATCAATTTACCTCCCACGATTTTCTCTCGATGTTGAAAGTCTGCAAAAACTACTCTGATTCTGATTTTTTCTATTTTGCTTTCTATAATTTGTTGGTTACACAAAGTCACAAATTTTTTCTTTTCGATAAGTTTAGTGATAAGTTTTCGTGGAGGTTGCCAATACAAATCGGAGATGCAATTTCTGAATGGCTATCCAGCTTAGAAATTGATATACAAGAAAACACCGATAGAGTTTTGCAGATAACAGATGACGTCGGCGAATGGTATGTTGAGAATAAACCATTTAACTCAGAAAAAGGGACCATTCAACCAATAAACATAATGGAATTGCGCAAAATTTTTGGGGAGCGAAAAACTCTATTTCATATGGATTCAGAAATTTTCCAAAAATCTAAAGCAAAAAGAGATAAAGAAATGCGGAATGAAGCTTTATTTACCGCAAATGATGCGGAATATAATTTTGCTGCGGATGTATCCTATGCAAAGAGAGTAGAAAATCTATTTTCTTACATAAGATCTAAGCAAATGCAACAAAAATAATGATTATATGTAAAATTTGCCGTTTACATTCTATAAAGTGATATCAGACTCTAATATATTCGCCAATTCATGTTTCTGGCAGGCCACTTGTAGAGCTTGGAGTTGCCTGGTGACACCTAATTCCAAAAATATCTGGAACATACCTTGTAAAGCGACATTTTGATCAGTCATAAATTTTGATTTTGTTGCGGCGTATTCACGTTTCACAAGAACCAACAACCTTTTCAGTATTATGTTGGATAGATTCTTCTGGTCAGCATTTTCTCTCATTGTGTGGTAACAAGATATTGCCAAGAACGGGAAGAATTTGATCACGCTTACTCTCAATGTCGTACAATCTAATAAATGTAGGTTATAGAACTTGGCGAAAACACCCTGAAAATTAAAATTTGGATGTAGAACAACCAACCCAGATTCCATGATTCTAGTCCAAAATTTTACACAATGAATGGTGAATTTGATGGTGTCAAATCTCATACCTCCTGTTAATGGATCCTTGTTACGATCCCGTATTCTTGATTCAGCGATTTGTTTAGCGCTTGGAATTATTCTGATTAAATCGTGGCATAATTCCAGCTGTTGTGAAGGAGACAAAGATCTGTAGTATACGATAAATGAATCTATTGATGAAGTAAGCTGAGAATCTGTAAAATGTATTGCTCCAGCGCTCACTGCATATCCTTTCCAGAATTCTTCACTTAAACCTTGCTTGTGACGGAAATTGAGTATCGAAGAGTCAGATAACACAGTGATTTGTGATGTGGCCGAAGCAAGTAATTGATAACTTAGTTTTCTGATCTCTGGTACAGGTTCCGCCAGCAATCTCGTTAATTTTGGATTGATGGAGTCGCAATCGCCAGATAAGAAATCGGGATGGGATTGCATAAGTTTTAAAGCCTGTATTCTTACCAGACGTCCTACATCACCCTGTTGAGTTATTGTATAATCATCGAGACAGTTGATAATGATGTTGCGAAATTTTCGATACGAATTCGACGGGAGTAAGCTTATTCTAACATCCCAATGATGATCAAGTTCGCCTATCAAAAGCGATTTGGATTGAGGTGACAATAGGGGGAACTGGGAGAAGAAAAGGGAACACATCTTTTCTTGATCGGGCATATGACATATTGATCGGCAAGTCAGTTCGTTATCTGATTTAATTAATTGAACAATCCTTGTGTAGTTTAGGCTAACGCATTGAGATATTATTTGCTGTATTATAGGGATGAATTCGTTGTACAGATTTAACTTCTTTTGTGGGGATACTATGTCTACAAATTTCCAAAACAATTCCTGATTGAAATCATTTTGTCCTGTTAATTGCCAGTATTTCAAAATGACAAAAATTTGAAACAGTTCGGGCGAATTATCGTTAAATTGTCTTTTCGCTTGAGTAGTTAATTGGAATTTTATCTTTTTCTGGTAAATGTCGATACAAATCTCGCTTATTTTCGGGCAATTTACGTCATTTTCGAATAGTTTCAAGTACAAGTACAAAATTTGACAATTTTGTGTAACTGAGCTGCCAGCCTTGTTTAATACCTCTTGCAATAAAGCGGGTGAAGATAATTTCGACTTGATTAATGGAACTAGGTTATAATCTATGTTGAGTTTCATTGTGGTCAAATGTAAATTCTCTAGTAAATTCCAATTGAAGGACCAATCGCGGAATACCTTCCATACGCAAACAGCACTTTTGGAGGTGTTTTCGGGGTTGAACAGCCTACGAATTAGACCAGAGTTCTCCTCGAAAGACCTCGGTAGATCCTTCCAATTTGCTTGCAATATCAAAGCAATGTCATTTTGATTTAGCGCAAGAGATTTGTTGGACCTGCCCAATAATTCTTGGAGCGCGGCAAAACTCGAGTATCTGATTATTAATTCGGGGTCAAAAAAGGCGTTTATTAACAGATGAGAAAGTAGTGATTGTAGAACCTGCGGCGATAAACTATTGCTACGGTTTGACCTTATTACTGACCAGATAATGAAGTTTGTCGAGTCCCTGATATGGTGGCCCTTGATGATTTGAAAGTGAGATTTCTGAAAATGACATGTTTTAGGGATGATCAGAGTCAATACGCGGTCGACTAGATCTATAGGCAGAATTTTGGCCAGAGCCACCTCGGCGATGATCAGAAGGGAAGTGTGCAGCTCATTGCTATCGATAGAATCGCAAGGAGCCTGTAATAGGGAAACCGTATTTTCGATGGTATAATCAATGAGCTCGATAAAAGATGCTGGATCTGCCTGGTGCAGGAACTTGGCAATTTTAGCGAAGGAGTGTGCCAATTGGAATCTTGTGTCTGTGGAATTCGAACTTAAATGGTCATGGAAGAATTCTACTATAGCATCTAGGATATCATGAGAGCCATGATTGAACGAAATCTGGAATAATTTTGGCAGCAGCTTTATTCCGTCATTGGACAGTGCAACTTGTTGTAAGTGTCTTAGATTTTCATTGGAGAAGTAGTAGTTTGCCTTTTCCGAAGACTGAATAAACAGCTTTAAAAATTGGTTGAGAAACGGCACATTTGCCTGTTCCCGTTCCGGTAGCTGGTCAAAGGCATCTGTGAAGTTTTTGAAATATAAAACGGCTTTGATCTTGTTAATTGGAGGTATGCAAATGGGGTAGTTCTCGAACCTGGAAGATACTTGAAGCGTTTTGTTGAATTTATCTTTGAATGCGTAAGGTGAAAGCAGAATGACGCTTAGCCAAGAAAGGTTTAGATAGACGCACAAGACATCGCTGAAAGAAGAGGGCGAGGCTCGATCTTGTAAATAGTTTAAAATTTCGTTTAATCTAAAAATACTTGTATCTAATGATTTAAGGACTTTTGAGTGGGAGATCTTGTCAAGATTGTAGAAAAGCTCCGCAACAAGTTTCTGATCACGCTGTGACATACAAAAGAACGACTTGGTCAAAAGAGGCACGCATCTCGGTAGTATGGTGTCTAGAAGTGCAGGATCATCTTGAAATTTGTTGATCGCGGCAATCGTCTGTTGGTGCTTTTCTGGAGAAACGGTCTGAACTCCAGATTGTATCGAGTCCAGCAAGGCCCGAATATTGTTCATGATTGAAGGGTGTAAAGTGCGTGTGGTGGCGTTCTTTCCAAAAATATTATCGTCTTTCCTTTTTTTTTCTTTTTTTTTTTTTCAATAGTAATAGTATTTCCTAGTGATCTCGGCGATTTTCCTTGATTTCTCCAAAAGCGTTTTTACCCGGACGATATGAATCCATCTATTAAACATCATAACATCATATTATTTTTTTCTGTGCTTCTAAAACGGAGATCAAATACCGGGCCCGCGCGCGATGGCCGGATGTCCGTCCATACTGCAATGTGAATTCCCGCGCGGTTCAAATCTTGTCACAAGTTTGTCAAAATTGCTTGTCATGTCTGCCAAATCTCCAGGGTCCTAAATCTGAGGTAGCACGGCACGGCACAAGATGGTACCCATGGTGCGTGACGACAGCCGCTACTTGCACGGCTTTGTTCCGGCAGCCCGGGTACCCGCGCTGCGAGTTGAAACATCATCAAACCAAAAGGGAAGCGACGTTAGTTTTTTTCATTGCGCTAGCTATGACGTTTGGGTGGCCTAGCCGGTTCGCGTGTGCCTGTCGCTTTTGTCGCTTTTCAACTTCTGCCCGATATTTCCTATCAAAGGAAAATGGGACGTTTTCAACCCCTCGCTATCATCGTGCCTGCACTCTGCCTATCGCCAACTACACCGGGGTTTTATCTGCTTCACCCCTCCATCCAGTGCTGATAACAAGAAGAACCTTGCAGGGTAGGGCAGGACCTACGGCCAAAATACTAATTATGTCTGTTTATGTACATGCCCCAATCTGAATATTCCATGAATGTAGGCACAGCATATCTCCATCCATGTACTGATACAGACGCATAAACATATATGTATATACATACTTATACACTCGAATATTTGTAGACTGATGTACTTCTATATATATATAGGGGGTTTGTGTTCCTCTTCCTTTCCTTTTTTTTTCTCTCTTCCCTTCCAGTTTCTTTTATTCTTTGCTGTTTCGAAGAATCACACCATCAATGAATAAATCATGGTAAATATACTGCCCTTCCACAAGAACAATAGACACAGCGCGGGAGTCGTCACCTGCGCGGACGATGTTAGCGGCGACGGTAGCGGCGGCGACACCAAGAAGGAGGAGGATGTTGTCCAGGTAACGGAATCACCATCGTCCGGGTCGCGCAATAATCATCGCAGCGACAATGAAAAAGATGACGCCATCCGTATGGAGAAAATAACTAAGAACCAGTCCGCGTCGTCCAACGGCACCATCCGCGAGGATTTGATTATGGACGTGGACTTGGAGAAATCGCCCTCCGTCGATGGCGATAGCGAGCCGCACAAACTAAAACAAGGTTTGCAGTCGCGCCATGTGCAACTGATCGCGCTGGGCGGCGCCATCGGTACCGGTTTGCTGGTGGGGACTTCATCCACGCTTCATACGTGCGGTCCCGCGGGGCTGTTCATATCGTACATTATTATTTCCGCGGTGATCTACCCGATCATGTGCGCGCTGGGCGAAATGGTGTGCTTTTTGCCCGGTGATGGTTCTGACAGTGCCGGGTCGACGGCCAATCTGGTCACTAGGTACGTTGACCCTTCGTTGGGCTTCGCCACTGGGTGGAATTATTTCTACTGCTACGTCATTTTAGTGGCCGCCGAGTGTACGGCGGCATCCGGTGTGGTCGAATACTGGACCACCGCGGTTCCCAAGGGTGTTTGGATCACGATCTTTCTATGCGTGGTTGTTATACTAAACTTTTCCGCGGTCAAAGTGTACGGCGAATCCGAGTTTTGGTTCGCGTCTATCAAGATATTATGCATTGTTGGACTGATCATTCTGTCCTTTATTTTGTTTTGGGGTGGTGGCCCCAACCATGACCGTCTTGGGTTCAGATACTGGCAACATCCGGGCGCTTTTGCGCATCACCTCACGGGCGGATCGCTGGGTAACTTCACAGATATCTACACTGGGATTATCAAGGGCGCCTTCGCCTTCATTCTTGGTCCGGAACTGGTGTGCATGACTTCCGCGGAATGCGCGGACCAGCGTAGAAATATCGCTAAGGCTTCGCGCCGCTTTGTATGGAGACTGATCTTCTTCTACGTTCTGGGGACGCTGGCCATCTCCGTTATTGTTCCATATAATGACCCAACATTGGTAAATGCGCTGGCGCAGGGCAAACCGGGAGCCGGCTCGTCACCCTTTGTGATCGGAATTCAAAACGCCGGGATTAAGGTTCTTCCCCACATTATCAATGGGTGCATCTTGACCAGCGCGTGGTCTGCCGCCAATGCGTTTATGTTTGCGAGCACGAGATCACTGTTGACCATGGCGCAAACGGGACAGGCACCCAAATGTTTGGGCAGAATCAACAAATGGGGTGTTCCATACGTGGCTGTGGGTGTTTCCTTCTTGTGTTCTTGTTTGGCATATCTGAACGTGTCTTCATCCACGGCAGACGTGTTTAATTGGTTTTCCAATATCAGCACCATTTCCGGGTTTCTGGGCTGGATGTGCGGCTGCATCGCGTACCTGAGATTCCGCAAGGCTATTTTCTACAATGGCCTCTACGACAGATTGCCTTTCAAGACGTGGGGACAGCCTTACACCGTGTGGTTCTCTCTCATTGTTATAGGCATCATCACCATTACCAACGGGTATGCCATTTTCATCCCTAAGTACTGGAGAGTAGCAGATTTCATTGCTGCCTACATCACCCTACCCATCTTCCTGGTTTTGTGGTTCGGCCATAAGCTGTATACTCGGACGTGGAGACAATGGTGGCTCCCTGTGTCCGAGATCGATGTTACTACAGGGTTAGTCGAGATCGAGGAGAAATCAAGAGAAATTGAGGAGATGAGATTACCCCCCACCGGTTTCAAAGACAAGTTCTTGGACGCCTTGTTGTAACGCTTTTATGAACATATTCCGATATCTCTCACGATACTAATATTCGAAAAATCTTTCTCCTTCGCCGCGATGGATGGAAGTAAAAACACATATATAAAAGTATAAAATGAATGCTGGCGTATTCTTACATACAAGAGATTTGTAAAAAGTCAATGAAAAGTTCTCCACACGTGTTTTTCTCTTTTACTTTTTTTTTCTTCCTTTTGGTTTCCTTTTTTCTTTCTCGTCGCTTTTATTTAGCGACGCAGCATAGGAAACAGGGGTAAAGTGTCATAACTTTTTAGAGAAAATGATATATCATTAATATGCACACGTTTATATAAATGGAGAAAGAAAACAAAGAACATAAAACATTTTGAAGCAGAGCGGTGAAACGCAACTATATTTTACTTTCATCCTCTACGTCCATTGTAAGATTACAACAAAAGCACTATCGATGCCAGAGTCCAGATTGCAGAGACTAGCTAATTTGAAAATAGGAACTCCGCAGCAGCTCAGACGCACCTCCATAATAGGTACCATTGGGCCCAAGACAAATAGCTGCGAGGCCATTACTGCTCTGAGAAAAGCTGGTTTGAACATCATTCGATTGAACTTTTCCCATGGCTCCTACGAATTCCATCAATCAGTAATCGAAAATGCTGTGAAATCGGAACAGCAATTCCCTGGCAGGCCGCTCGCCATTGCCCTGGATACCAAGGGTCCCGAGATCAGAACAGGTCGCACGTTAAATGACCAAGATCTTTATATCCCCGTAGACCACCAAATGATCTTTACCACTGACGCAAGTTTTGCAAACACCTCCAATGATAAAATCATGTATATAGACTATGCTAACCTGACAAAAGTTATCGTTCCGGGGAGATTTATATACGTGGACGACGGGATTCTCTCTTTTAAAGTGCTCCAAATCATTGACGAATCTAATTTAAGGGTGCAAGCGGTAAACTCGGGTTATATCGCATCTCATAAAGGTGTTAATCTGCCTAATACCGACGTTGATTTGCCCCCCTTGTCCGCCAAAGACATGAAGGACTTGCAATTCGGAGTCCGCAATGGCATTCACATCGTATTTGCCTCTTTCATAAGAACTTCAGAAGATGTGTTGTCTATCAGAAAAGCGTTGGGTTCTGAAGGGCAAGATATCAAGATTATATCCAAGATAGAAAACCAGCAAGGGTTGGATAATTTTGACGAAATCCTGGAAGTCACGGATGGTGTTATGATAGCGAGAGGCGATTTAGGAATTGAAATCCTGGCACCTGAAGTATTAGCCATTCAAAAAAAGCTGATTGCAAAATGTAATTTGGCGGGCAAACCTGTCATTTGCGCGACTCAGATGCTGGATTCAATGACACACAATCCGAGACCGACAAGGGCTGAAGTATCGGATGTGGGTAACGCTGTGTTGGATGGTGCTGATTGTGTTATGCTTTCTGGAGAAACGGCGAAGGGTGATTATCCGGTGAATGCAGTTAATATTATGGCGGCGACCGCTCTGATTGCTGAAAGTACTATCGCTCATTTGGCTCTTTATGACGATCTCAGAGACGCCACTCCCAAACCTACTTCCACTACGGAAACTGTAGCAGCTGCAGCTACCGCAGCAATCTTGGAGCAAGATGGTAAGGCCATCGTTGTATTATCTACTACAGGGAACACGGCAAGGCTACTGTCGAAGTATAGACCAAGCTGCCCTATCATATTAGTAACAAGACACGCAAGAACGGCAAGAATTGCGCATTTGTATAGAGGTGTTTTCCCATTTCTGTATGAACCGAAACGCCTAGACGACTGGGGTGAGGATGTTCATAGGCGCCTAAAGTTTGGTGTTGAAATGGCGAGGTCTTTCGGAATGGTGGACAACGGTGATACTGTTGTTTCCATTCAAGGATTCAAAGGAGGAATCGGCCATTCCAATACCTTACGCATTTCTACTGTTGGTCAAGAATTCTAGTAAAAATTAAAGTCCTTATTTTTTTTACTTAATTTTATTTAATTGTCCATTGTGTCAGTTATTTTTTTTTTCTTTGGTAATAGTCATGCAGATATTACAGGTAATGTTCGCAAACTGCGTGTTTACTGTATGCTGAAATGTTTTTTTTTTTTTAATTCAAACTTCAAAGTCCATGTCAAGTTTACGCACAGTCTGGTAAGTATGTTTATTTCTGTTTAAAAGTGGAATTATATCATTGAGTAAAATTCTTTCCCACGTTTGGAAGCCTGAATGATCCTGATTTAAAAAGGCGCAGAGATTTAATTCCCTTGATATTAGGTTTGATAAATGAAGAACTAAATGGACTCTATTAGAATCGCAAAGTTTAATCAAATATTTCACGAATAATTTAACATCTTTTTCATGCGGCCCTCCATCACCTAAAGTTTCGGCAACCCATTGTTTCACTAATTGACAAATTTTTTTGAACCGTGTCAGATTTTGGAATTTGATCGGCTGGAATATACTATTTTGGCCCATGAAATGATTTTTCTCGTTCTGTAGGCTCTCTTCTCTCCTTTTTATCTTTTCTTGTAGGTTTCCTAACTTTGTCTGTTGGATTTTTTTCTGAATTCTCAAGTCGTGCCTTACTTCTGCTCGAACTTGGGTTGGTAGTTCATTCATAAACTGTTCTTCCATAGTACTGGGCAAATCATTTACTTCTAATCTGGAAATGGCAAATCCTTTTTTTTTAGAGCTCAATGAGTTTGAAGTCAACCCGGATTCTTTTCTCTTATAATTTCTTTTCTCGAACTCGTTGTTAATGTCATTTTTTACATCTTCCGGTAAGGCTTCGAAAGCTCTGTTCGTCACTATTGTTTTAAACGGTAACCTCAGTTTCAGCTGATTGTTATCCGGACCCACATCAACCAATTTGTTGAATTGTAGAGCAAGACCTCTTAATTCCATTGGAGGGCAGCCCAAAGTTCGATACAAACTTTTCATTTCGGTAGCAATAATTCCAAATTCGTTTGTTGGAATACCTAATCTGCTGCTCCGACTGAATGAGTCGCACCTTCCCATCCCCATATATTTTGGGGGTTCAATTGGAGCGTCTTTACATCTTCTCATCAGTTTTAATGTGATTTGTGACGTTGTTTTGTTGATTTCATTCAATTTTTCTAAAAGATACTGACAACCTCTTTCTATGAACAAGTCTACCTGAGTGATATTTTTAAATCTGATTCCCCAATTGATATCAATTGATAATGATTTTCTTTGTAAGACTTCTTTGGGATCGTACAGTATTTTCAAGCTTTCTTCATCATCTTGGCCTTGTAACGCGAGATGAATCTTCATACCTAACTTAGAGCCGACGCTCGCCTTCAAAGCATCTAAAGTATATCTTTTTCTCAAGTCATTTAAAGAATGTGGGCTATCAAACGTTGATTCTAACCTTGACAGAGTAGAATGCCCAACTCCAGGCAGATCATCTAGTTTGAAACTAGACCAGAATTCTTCAGATAGGTTACTCTTAAACGTGATATTGTAACCATTTGGTTTCGCCATTTTGAGAGCTAGTCTTGCTAACACAAGAGAATCGGAACATCCAATGCTCACTGTGCAACCATTCGTTCCTTGAAAAATTTCTTGGCGTATTTCTTCGCACAGTCTTGCATTTAAGGTATTAGTGTTATGAATATTATCAGGGATTATCCTCACACAAACAGCTTCATCAATAGATATAGGTAAAATCAAATTGAATATGTTCAATCTTTTGAGAGTACTGTAAAAGGCTTCCGATTTTAATTGAAATTGCTCAAAGGTATATGGTAATGATATTAGTTTGATCCCATTTGGCAACATCTTTTCAGCTTGAGACACCCACATTCCATTTTTAATCCCATATGACCTTGCTACATAATTGCAACTAGCTATATCGGAGTTTTTAGTACCATGGCATACCACTATAGGATCCCGTTTAAAATCACATGCTGAGAAACTAGAACTTCTACATAGATACGCAACAGTTGCAAAAAAACAGTCAAAATCGATATGAAAGATAATGTAGGTATCCTTATCCGTAATTTTGGTGTACTTGTGGATGTTTTCATTCAGAAATTTATCTTTCAGATTGGCCTTCCATGCGGAGAGATGATGTAATCTCGAATGAGCAAAATAGGAAGTAAGGAAATCAGGATCATCACAAGCGACTATCCTTTTCGCCTCCAAATTATTGAGATTTACTGGTGACTGCTGTTCTACTGGCAACAATGCCGACCCTACACATTTAGATCCTTTGTGCAGGCTAGTCTCTGAGGGCAATGGAATTGAATTTACGGTTTTACAATTATCTAGTTTTTTTTGCTGTTCATCAAGTTTAGATGTTAACGAGTAATTTTGCCAGGGCAATAATCTTGCTTCTTTGACGCTATCAACTATCCAATCCGGACTGACTACTTTGTAATTTGCAAATTCAATCCTTTTCTTTAATGGTAAATTGGAAGCCACTATGTGAGTAACCGTTTTCTTTGAAGACAAATAGTGTAAAAATTTTCCGCCATGTAAAACTATCATCTCGTGTAATTGCAGTCTTCCAGGTTTGGTGTAGCCATTTATATAGATGACGCAATTTTTGAATATTTTACTGCTTTGACTAGAAATTTGATCTTTATATTGATCTTTTAATATTTGATCTTGCAGGGTTTGTCCGTGCGCCTTCTCGTGGAAATAAGCCTCCCTAGTATACACAGTATTTTTTTTAACATCATCACCATTGCTATCACTTTCCTGGATCTCGATGACGCTACGAGCTATGGGTGAATCTACGCTACCGCCAAGATCAGCATGTAATTCATCACAGCTAATATTTTTAGTAGTAAATCTTAAAGTACCTGCAGTTGGATTAGAATTATTCTTATTAGTTTGGGAGAGTTGGTTGACATATTCAATTAAGGAATCATCGCTTAACGTAGATAGAAAAGACCTTGCATTCAAGCCGCCGGTCTTTGCTGTTAAATGTGAATCATTGACACTTTGCTGGCTAAGGCAATTGTTTTTATCAGGTGTTTCCCTATTTATAGAGTATTCCAAATCGCTGTCCAATAAATCTACAAGACCACCATGTTCACCCATCGCTGGATATGCCTAGAAATGCAGTATCGATTTATTTTGAGAAAATCTGTCAACTCGTTACTTCTTTGATAGGGAAATCTTTAGTTAAATTTGTTTAAAATTAAGAACCAGGTCTTTAGACTATGCCAAAAGGTATTGGTGCTTAAAGGTTGCCGTAAACTCTAACTCTATATATCTCTAAGCCAATGTTTAAGTTGATGCGATGTGCATGATCACTTCACATTTTTTTCATGATTTTGTTTTCTTCCTTAGCTACTTTTTTCCGTCTTGGTCTGTGTTTAAAATCGCTTCACTGAAGAAAAATATAAATAAAAAAAGGACATCAGCAAGTTCGTAGTCAATAAATGTGATGAGTAATTTGCGATAATCTACCCCAACTCAAAGCATTCAATTCAAATGAAAGAAGAGTTCGTGAATTTTAATCTGGCTTACAGATTGGATCATAGCTTCTAATATATCTTCCTTTTTATTTTAAAGTGATTAAAATATGTGGATGTCTGCATTAAGGTGAAGGCAGACTATAGTGAAAAATCGTAGCAAAGGCTTCATATAATGAACTACCTAGTTGTATTCAATTGGAATCTGTGAACGCGGCATTAAAAGAATATTTGAGCTTTTTTTGATTGTATTAACCTGAAGCTATCACGGTTTAGACTCATTAAAAGAAAAATATCCGGTTGTATCGGATAACAACACCGCTGTAGTAGCACAGTTTTTTGATCATAGTTTCATTATTTTTTTAAATATGCTTGTATACAGTAATCTAGTTTTGGACGGATTATTCATGTCAGTAAGATTTTACTATCTACTTTAAGATTATCGAAACAGATATCAACTATACATCCACTCATTATTGGCATAGCGAAATAAAATTTATGAATAGGAAGGATATAAAACGAAAATTGAAATCGTTTAGTATTATATGAAACTATTAGTCTTTTCGTTTTCGTCGTCATACTTACATTCTTCTTTTATAAATATTGTTGTGCCTAAGAAACAAAATTAAGTAACTGTCTAAAACGAAGTTGCAAAAAAAGGGGCGAGCTGGGAATTGAACCCAGGGCCTCTCGCATGCTTTGTTCCTCCTGTTTGATCAGGGGGATCGCCCAAAGCGAGAATCATACCACTAGACCACACGCCCATACAATTTGTGATTTCTCAAAGTTCAAGATGAAGTATTATAATTTTATATTCATTTTCCTCAGTCCCAAAAACGAATGGTTGAAGAGAACATTGTTGAAATGAAGCGCAATAAGTGGTGATTGATACCAACGTTTGCTGCTACGTTAACAACCTAAACGCTTACACCAAATGTTTAAATTAGTATACTTTTCGAAAATTCGGTGGATATTAGAATAATTTTTAAGATCCTATTGATGATTAAAGCTATAATTGGGTAAAATAAGCATATTCTTGAAGTTCATTACTAAGATATAGAAATCAAGGAAAGGAAACCGATATTTCTACGTAACATTTATTATTTTTCCTTGCATTTTGTGTCGCGTTCTCTTTTATTTCTTTACATTATCAGTCCTTGTATTGCGGCATCCACTAAATCTGATGATTGTTTCTTAATTCCCATGTCATCTTTTTACACAGTATATAATAATATGCTGAATTATACGATATCAAATTTCTTTGGGTGCGATGTAGATGATTCAAATACTCAATAATTATGCATGAAAGAAATCCATTATTCTTGGCAGGAATGCCTCAGGGAATATGGGACCATGACAAGAGGCAACTTAATAGGCATTTACAACCTTTTGATTGAATAATCTAACTATGGGATATAAAGAAGCCTCTAAAAAATTAAATGCCGATAACCTTGATGATTTTCGTATGCTTATTTAATGCGGCTCCCGTCAGCGCCCTGCCGGGTAATATGATTCCCTTTCCAAGTAAGAAGAGCGACAGATAAGCGCGCTTGTATTCATCATACTGCCGCTATGCTGCTTTTCAGTCTGAAAATCGGATGTAATCTGAAAAGCGGATCTGTATTACGATATGATATGGGCAGCCTTTGTGGGTACGATGTCTAGAATTGAAACATTTTTTAATTATATTAATCTTATCGTTTACTTTTTCACATTCTTATCAGTAGGGCGAAACACTAAGAAAAGAGGAACCTCTTTGCGGCTTACGTAAAAAATGCACTAGCCATGTTTGGCACGTTCCCTGCTTGAACTGACATTAGGGGTCGAGCACGAGAGAAAGCCTATTGCCATCACGTGGCAAGCCAGCAATGATCAATTAACAACGCTAAAATCGGCGTATATGCAATGCCAATCCTACGATACTGTTGAAGTAAGGGGGAGGGCGCTAATACGACTCAGACTGACATGCCCTAGTTGTGCTACAAAATTGTCGTTTATGTTACAAACACGTGTAAGATAGTAAAATACCCTTCTTGGACATTCTATTATGCCAAAGCAAAAAAAAATCGGTGAAATAAACCTGTCTCAGTCTGGTTTAGGAAAAGAGACATCACCACACCATGCCAAATGCGGCAACTTCCTTAAACCGCGGTGTCGTAGAACCCATTCATCCTTGTGTATACGCTATGCTGGGCGGTACTTACCGGATCTGGCAGGCACCACATGGGTAGAGAATAAATGACGCACGCATCTGAATGTTACACCCAGAGGTATCCCGGAAAATCTTCCTTTTGAAACCGGAACAAGCTGACCTTGACTTTCACCCGCGGATACTGCTTAGCCCAGTTCCGGCCGTACACAAGCCCTTCTGGAGTGGGATTGAGCTCACTTCATTGCGCTGTTACTCCCCTAACAACGTGGCCTCTCTCCATTCGGTAAGGAATCAAATTTTGTTCTAGAATGTTCATGCTGCTGCGGTCATTTCTTACCCTAGTAGTAATTCATTGTGCCCACGTACGAACCGTACAATGGGATTCTGCCCTGCGCACGTTCACAGTTCGCCAAATAACAATTCTCATTTTCATTTCTTTTTCACAGTGTAGATGATACCGTGTCTGCGACATTTCCATTCTTAGTAGAAATGCAAAACGCAACGTTTGCTATTAATTTTTTTCACCTCTGTTTCCTTTTTTTTTCTCACCTCAACAATCAAATGTACTTATATAAACTTCTTTTGTTATCTCCAAAATTTAAACTTATTTACATCCTTTTTCACTTCATATATCAATTCATGGGAAAGTAAAGCTATCTTAATTACATCCTTATTTTATATTTCCCAACCATCAACCTTTATTCTTTACATATTTCTCTCTTTTCTCATTTTCTTTCTTATTAAGCGTAAAGCACCACAAGCAGTACCGATCTAAAGTCTCTCTACTTTACTATTATTTTTTTTTTTTGTTCACTTCATAAACTTTTAGTGCAAAAATAAAAATAAAGACAAATAACACACTATCAAATCTCTTCAAGTTTAACAATTATGAACTCTATTTTAGACAGAAATGTTAGATCTAGCGAAACTACTTTAATTAAACCTGAATCTGAATTTGATAATTGGTTGTCGGATGAAAATGACGGAGCTAGTCATATCAACGTCAACAAGGACTCCTCGTCAGTTCTTTCTGCATCTTCTTCCACATGGTTCGAACCATTGGAAAACATTATCTCCTCTGCATCCAGCTCCTCGATAGGCTCTCCAATCGAAGACCAGTTTATATCTTCCAACAACGAGGAATCTGCTCTTTTTCCAACAGATCAGTTTTTCAGTAATCCTTCCTCATACTCGCATTCTCCCGAGGTTAGCAGCTCGATAAAAAGAGAAGAGGATGACAATGCCCTTTCGTTGGCAGATTTTGAACCGGCTTCTTTGCAATTAATGCCTAACATGATAAATACTGATAATAATGACGATAGTACCCCACTTAAGAATGAAATCGAGCTAAACGACTCGTTTATAAAAACAAATCTAGATGCTAAGGAAACGAAAAAGAGGGCTCCAAGAAAAAGACTGACCCCCTTCCAAAAGCAAGCTCACAACAAGATTGAAAAACGCTACAGAATAAACATCAACACAAAGATTGCAAGACTGCAGCAGATTATCCCATGGGTAGCAAGTGAACAAACAGCTTTCGAAGTAGGTGATTCTGTAAAAAAACAGGACGAAGACGGCGCAGAAACTGCCGCTACTACTCCTCTTCCATCTGCCGCTGCTACAAGCACGAAGCTAAATAAAAGCATGATCCTAGAAAAAGCTGTTGACTATATTCTATATCTACAAAATAACGAACGACTATACGAAATGGAAGTTCAAAGGTTGAAAAGTGAAATCGACACTTTGAAACAAGACCAAAAATAAAAGCACGCTTGCTTAAACACCAATATTATAAAATTACGATAGAAATTCCTTTCTCCTCTTTTGTTTATGCGACATTTTTTTCTTTCTTAGCGAAGTACTTTAAAAAACAAGCCCAAAAAATAACAAGGCCATAACATAGCAGACAAGAATACAAAAAAAAAAAAGAAGTTGGAAAAAACATACAAAAAGATAAAAAAAAAAAATCCCCACTAAAGAAGGATGATAAATCGTGATGCGCACTTTTCATACCTTTTTCTTTTCTATTTCGTATTATTCAAAAAAAATTCTAATTTTATTCCTCCTTTATACACATTAATGACGCGTGGTTCATAGCCAAGAAAGCACAAGACATGACGAAATTCCGTTTCAGCTACGGACGGATATGTATGCCAAAACCGAAAAAATAAAAAAAAATCAATTTTTTTTATTTCAACAAACACATACACCTTAATGATTTATACGAACGAACTCTTCTCAAACTTTTCTCATTTATTTTATTTTATTATCTTATTACGGCCTTTTCTATTCATTACATTCACAACCCGTTATTATGTCACGCCATAACTAAACTAAGTACGAAACATATATTTACAGCATTATATTCTTAAAGAAGTTTTTTGGGCTTTTTGTATTCCCCCCTCTGATTGACGACAATTTGTTCGAAGCGAGATATTGGGCTGTCATATTAGCAAAAAAATATTGCTCCAGGGGAGGTTCGAACTCTCGACCTTCAGATTATGAGACTGACGCTCTTCCTACTGAGCTACTGAAGCGCACAAAATATCAAACGTGTTGTATTACGGGCTCGAGTAATACCAGATTCCTTGAAGTCTTGATATAAGCAGTTTTCGGGATTTCTAGTATATTCCTTATACATAATATTAAAGCTATCAGCAATGGAATCCCAACAATTATCTCAAATTCAACCAATTCTTACGAGTATGACTGATATCTGCTGCTCTTTTAGTAATGCCTCAAACACAATTTATGATGAATGAGCAAATTGATACATCGTTTAATTTGTTTTCCTATCATATACGAATCAAACGAATGCTTTGGAAACAATAGATGGCAACTGGCTGCATCTCGACCAAAATTGGGCTTGTCGTGATAAACGATCGCCATAACTAACAGGTATAAATGGCAGCTATTATAGTATCAACTTTTGATTGACTGGGAACATAAGAT